>Ga0210384_10000114_pt1 | contig 120267 bp, 94 predicted proteins | sample IncBWH2MmetaG_FD_160574 | JGI IMG/M metagenome (GOLD analysis project Ga0210384, IMG submission 160574) | Forest soil microbial communities from Barre Woods Harvard Forest LTER site, Petersham, Massachusetts, United States - Inc-BW-H-2-M | ecosystem: Environmental > Terrestrial > Soil >...
TTTCACTGCGATCGCCGTTGCTGGCAGCCCACGCCACCACCTCCGTCACGGCCGGGCGTTCCCTGGTGAGCAGAAACCGGTGCTCATCTTTGAGGCGCTCCAGCCCGCTCGGCGTTATGTAGTTCTTGACCGGCGTCGCGGGCTCGTCCGGTTTTGGCTTTCTCGTAAACCCTTTTCGCATCTCGTAATCCTACCAGCGCGAATCCAGTGGGTGCTCCCGATGAACGCGGATGAACGCCGATAGACCGCCCTTGCAACGGGGAGAAGGATTAAACGTCGTATAATCTCGTGCGCGCAGCTTGGGAGCAGAACATATGAACGTACAAGAACAAATCGAGAAGTATATTACCAGCCAGCCGGAGTCAAAACGCAGTGACATGCGCGAGTTGCATCGGCTCACACTTCAAGTGTCACCAGAATGCAAATTATGGTTCTTCGATGGTAAAGACAGCAAAAATCATACTGTTTCCAACCCTACGATTGGATATGGATTTCACACCATAAAATATGCCAATGGAAAAAGCAGGGAGTTTTTTCAAATTGGTGTGAGCGGAAACAAAACCGGAGTCTCTGTCTATATTCTCGGTCTCAAAGATAAGAAGTACTTAGCCAAAACGTATGGAAAAAAACTAGGCAAGGCGAGCGTGACTGGATATTGCATTCGGTTTAAAGCTCTAAAGGATATAAACGTCGATGCGCTTGAAGCGGCAATACGACATGGGCTTGCAGCTCAGGATGAAAAGGCGAAACCCGGGGGATGAAACTCGAAAATAGAAATTCGAAATTAGAAGAGCGACAAACCCCGCAAGCATCGGGACTACGGAGATCGACGCGAAGGCGTTCGCAAACCGCTGTAGCTGTTTTTCCGTAACCAGGCTGTTAACTGATAGGGCACATAATCTGGCGGTAGCCGGAAAAATGATATGATGGAGTCTGGCGAAATTGTCTCCGGACAGTTTCGCTTTTTTGTTTTTGGAAGGAAGGAAAAGAGCCCGCCTTTTAGGAATCACCCTCAACACAAGAAAAAAGCAGATCCCTCACTTCGTTCCCTTCACACAATTCGTTCAGGGCAAGCGGGATGACAAACGGGCGGGGGCCGGCGGCGGGGGCTGCGGCCGGGGCGGGGTGTGCCCGGAAGTCCTTATACGCAGCTCGTGGGACGCGACGGCGGGAAGACGGAGGCCGAAGGGTGGCGAGGGCAAGTGAGGCGCGCAGGTGCGGTCTATGTTGAGGGCTACAAACGTCAGTTGTCGGGGCGAGCGGGTGGCGGAGTGATGGGGAGGGCCTGGCCCAAGTTGGTGAATTGGATTTGGCTGGCATCGAGGGTGAGTTCGTGTTCGAGAACGATGTCGAGGGAGGAGCCGCGGGGGAGTTCGGCTTCGGGGCCGCGGGTGAGCAGAACCGCGCCGAGACCTAGAAGACCGCCAACCCCGGCGCCGATGCCCGCGCCTTTGGCGCCACCAGCGATGGCACCGATACCTGCGCCAGCGACGGTGGTTTCGGCAACGGTTCCGACATCATGGCCTTTGCCACCCGGGCCGGTGACTTTGCCTTCGGAATCCATGGTCTCTTTGCCGCCGGAGTCAGCGCTGCGGGGAGCGGCGGTTAGATTAACGGTATAGCCGTTGGGGAAAATGAGGGTGTTCAGGCGCAGGCGGAACTCGCCTTTGCCCTTGACGCGGCCGGGGCGCTTGGATTCGATCAGCTCGCCGCGGAGATAGCAGCCGACGGGCATGACAATGCGGTTATTCTGGGTGATGGGAAAGGTGGTGTGGAAGTAGAGGGAATCGCCGGCTTTGGCGCTGCGGGTGGAGATGCCGTTTTCCAAGGCGACAGCGATGCGTGTGCCGGAGGGAACGATGATTCTTTCGGTGCTGGCGGGACGCGGCGGTGGCGGAGGGGGAGCAACCGCAGGAGGCGCGTCGGTTTGCGGACCGGCGGGCTCCTGCGCGGCGACGATCAGCGCGAACGCCAAGAACCCAGTGATTGACAGAGAAATCGTTCGAATGGCCCGGCGTGACGGCTCTCTCATTCCATCCCTCCGTGTCCTTTGTTGCGATGCCTAAGGGAACAGCGCGGATGCCTGAGTATAGCGTGAGTTCGGGAACCGGAGTATATACGGCGAGTGGGTGCGACATATTCGGTTGCGCGGAATAAGGGCTATAAGTGCAAACAGGATCAACCGGATGGCGGTTTGACCGGCGGAAGTGCTGCGGATAGGCTGGTGCTGCGTGGAGGAGGATGGGCATGGCGAAGCTGGCGCTGATTTACGGGATGCGTTTGCTGCCGGAAGAGGATTTGGGGGAAGTGCGGGACGCCACGGTGGTTTTGAAGAACGGGAAGACGGCGCGCGTGACGATGCATTTGATCGAGGGCAGCAAGGAAGAGATTGAGACCACGATGCGGCAGTCGGTTGATGCGTTTTTTGATATGTATCCGGAAATTTAGAGGTTGGAGAATTGAGGTTCGAGGTTTGAAGAAGATTCAGCGATTGCCGAAGTTTTCGGGGTCGGCGTTGGGATCGCCGAGATTGTCGTTGATTAGAACGGTGGATTGGCCGGTGAGCTCGAAGCGCTTGCGGCATTTGAAGCAGGCGACCAAATCTTCCAGACGCACCATGTAGGAAGTGGCTTTCGCAAATTTTTTGCGGTCTTCTTCGCCGGCGCCGCGCGGAAGCTCTTTTTTCTTGCGGCAAACTTTCCAGCGTACCGGAGCTTCGAATTCGCCGCGGCAACTTGGGCAGACGAGTTTGACCTTCCGGATTTCTTCCTTTTCGGTGTAAAAGGTGCGTTCGTCCATGGTTAAGGCGCGGGTGCGCTCACCGCTTGATCAATTGTAACAAATTCGAGGCCGAGTTCACGCCAGCGAGGGAGCCAATGTTCGAGAGCGGCGAGGGTGTGGGAGCGGTCGCCGTTGAGTTTGCGATGCGCGCCGTCGTGGAGGCAGAGGACGTCGCCGGTGCCGGTGCCGGCAGACTTAGCGGCGATGGCCAGATTTCGCTGGGCATGATCGGCGATGGGCTGCATTCGGGGAATCAGCCATTCTGCTGGTTTCTCCAGCCAATCACCGGGAAGCAGAGTCCACATGAGGGTGCGGTAGCCGAGTTCGCGGGCCGCGGGAATGACCCAGGGATTGCGCATACCGAAGGGAGGGCGGAACCACTTCGGCGGGGATCCCAGGAGATGCAAGATGGCATCGTGGCAGAGGCGCAGCTCGATGCGAATTTCTCTGTGAGACAGGCGGAAAAGATTGGGATGAGTTTCCGTGTGGTTGCCGATGAGGTGTCCACGAGCGATGGTCTCTTTGACCAGTTCGGGACATTCGCGGACGTATCGGCCAATTAGAAAAAATGTCGCACGAGCGTTGTAGCGATCGAGAAGATCGAGGAGTTTGGGAGTGATGGCGGGATTCGGTCCATCGTCGAAGGTGAGCGCGAGTTTGCGAGGGGAGTTCGTGCGGCAAATTGTTTTTCCAAAGAGTTGCGCGCGTGGATATGTGGCAGCGTAGGCCGCCACTCCAGCGGCCGCCACGATCGTCGTAGGAGCCGCGATGAGCCAGGGATTCACGCGCCCATTCTCGCACGCTTGGGGGAGCGCGCTGCAAGTAGGGGCACGATATATCGTGCCCCTACAATTTCGCCGACCATCCAAGCGCTAGGCTTGCAGCAGGCCTTTGCGACTTTTCAGGTCGGTGAGGAGGCGCTCGATTTCGGTGTCGCGGTCGAGGCGGGTTAGGCGCTCGCCGGTATCGTCTGCGATTAGTTCGACTTCGGCGCTGGCTACGGACTCGGTGTGGTGGACGCGGTCCTTGAGGCGGTCGAAGGCGGCGCTTTTGGAGTTGTCGCCGAGGGCGGATTGGGCGCGGGCGGCTTTACCTAGCGCGATGCCGCGGCGATGACGGGCGAGCAGCATGTCGCGCTTGGATTTGGCTTCGTCGAGTTTTTGTTCGAGTTTCACGAGCGCCCCCTTAAGCGTTTCCACTTGCAGTTTCTGGTCGTCGACCTGTTCGCGGTAGCTCTGCGCGAGGCGCTGCGAGGTCTGGAAGCGGTCGAGCGCGGCGCGGGCCAGGTCATCTTGCGTCTTGTCCACGGCTAGTTCGGCTTTGCGCATCCAGTCCTTGCCGGCGTCGTCGTTTTCACGAAACTTCTTTTCGAGCATGTGCTGGTCGGCGATGGAAACGGCGACTTGGGTTTTCACCTGGAGATACTGATTCTCCATATCGACGATCACCTGCTTGATCATTTTTTCCGGATCTTCCGCGCGGTCAACGAGATCGTTGATATTGGCGCGGATTAAAGTGCTGACGCGTTCCAAGAGTCCCATGGTGATGCTCCTTTCAGAATTCATTCACAACTGCTAACTGCGAGATAGAAACTCGAAATACGAAATTCGAAATGCGAAAACCCTTTTGGGTGCTGCACTCTGCTCGAACGAACAGCGTCCGAGCTAGAAAAACGACGTGGAGTGGTTCAACGCCTCCAGCGCGTACTGGCTGATGTAGCTGAGGAGAAACGCAACTCCGACTGCTGCGAGAATCCACAGGAGCAGGAGTTTTTCCTTCTTGGCCATTTCCATCCCCCACTTCGGAACTGCGCGCCGGAGCGGGTGCGAAACCCGCTCCGGCGGAAGCGAACGTTAGGACTTCACGACGGACGGCGGTTCGGGCTTAGGCGCTTTGTCGCCAATCAGGCGCACTTTGCCGAGCAGCTCCGACATTTGCATGCCGGAAAGCGCTTCGAAGAGCGCGGGAACCTGCGCGGCAATTTTGGTGACGTCGCCGGTGAGCTTGTACGCTCCGGCAGCATCGCCGTTGCCGGTGGAAACGATGGTGACTTTGTCCACTTTGCTGAGCGGCTCGGAGAGCGCGCGGACGATTTCCGGCAGGCTGGAGATGAGTTTGTCGACGACGGCGGCCTGGTTGTATTCCTGGAAGGCCTCCGCCTTGATATTCATGGCCTTGGCTTCGGCTTCGCCTTTTTTGAAGATGATCTCGGCTTCGGCTTCGCCCTGCGCGCGGATCGAAGAGGCGCGGCCCTCGGCTTCGCTCATCAAGCGCTGACGTTCGGCGTTGGCGAGCGTTTCGATGCGCTGGCGTTCGATTTCCGCGCCTTTCAAGACGGTGGCGATGAGTTCGCGTTCGCGGCGCGCGATTTCCGCTTCCTGGACTTTGACCTGGGCTTCGCGCTCGACTTGCTGGACGCGCACGGCTTCGGTGACGACCTGCTGCTGCATGACGTTGGTTTCGATCTCGTAGGCTTTGTCGGCCATGGCCTGGGCCTTCTTGGTCATTTCGAGGAAACTGGCTTTTTTGAGATCGAGGTCGCGTTCGGCTTCGGCTTGCTTGGCGAGCGAAGCGGTTTCGGCGGCGACGCGCTCCTGGTCGGCTTGGGCCTTGGCGACAGCCGCGGCGCGCTGGGACTCGGCGCGCTTGATGGCGATGTCGCGATCGGCTTCGGCGGCGGCGACTTCGGCATCGCGCTTGATGCGCGCGATGTCCGGACGGCCCATGTTGGTGATGTACTCATTCTTGTCGCGGACTTCCTTCAAAGTGAAGCTGACGACATCGAGACCCATTTTGTTCATGTCCGCGGCGCAAGTGGAACGCATGCGGTCGCCGACCATTTCGGGCTCTTTGACGATCTGCTCGACGGTGAGCTGGCCGATGATGCCGCGGAGATGGCCTTCCATCACCAGGCGAATGAGGCCTTCGCGCTGGTCGGGGCGCTTGGTGAGGAATTGTTCCGCCGCGGTGCGAATCGAAACGGGGTCGGATTTCACTTTGAGCTGCGCGACGGCTTCGACGGTGACGGCGACACCCTGGTTGGTGTAGAGGCTCTGCTGCGGAGCAACGTCAAAAGACATTAGCTCGAGCGAGAGCTCGCGGCACTGTTCGAGCATCGGAATGAGCACGGTGCCGCCGTTGGTTACCGTTCTTGGGCCACGAATGCCGTAAACGATGAGCGCTTCGTGCGGACCGACTTTTCGCAAAAGCGTCGCGAAACCGGCCATGGCAAAAAGAATGGCGAGAACCAGCAACCCGGCCATCACGGGAACCGACAGACCAAACATAAAGACCTCCCTTTTCCACTCTGCGCCGGACTGTTCGCATCGTTCCTCAGTCCGCGAAACTTTTGTGCAACGTCAGCTCGTAAAGTCTTCCCATTTCTTCACGTAAGCGATGCCGTTTTCGTAGCGGGTGATGGCGACTTCCGTACCATTGGGAAGAGGCTGGCCATCCTCACTGCGGGCGCCGACGCTTTTGCGCACGCCCTTTTGCTCGAAAATCATTTCTCCGGTGCCATCCTCGCGGATTGGGGAGCTGATGGTGCCCACCGTGCCTTCAATGCGGTAATCCCAATCGAGCATTTGGGTGTCGCTCACTTTTATGATCTTGGCCATGAACTTGAAGACCAGTGCGGAGGCGAATAGGCCGCCGGCCGAGGCGATGGACAAGGCGACCATTGCGACGAGGCGCGAATGGGTCGAGAGGATGTAGCCAATACCTCCGAACCAGGCGAGGAACGTCATGATGGTCATGGCGTTGAACCACGACAAGCCGCCGCGGGAATGCGCTGTTCCGCGCCCGGCCATTCCTTTGCCCGCCATTCCGCGACCTCCGATTCCGCCGGCGTGATGCCCGCCGTGAAAATGAAAGTGCGAACGGAAGGGCAGATGGAGGTGAAACGCTCCGCCGAAGAACGAGAGCACGCTGAGCAAGAAACCCACGATGAAGCAGAAGAGATAAAAGTCGGTCCAGGTCATAGGACACCTCGAGACGCAATTCACCGTTGCGCGGACTGGATTCGAGACGAAGACGCCGTGCGTCAGTTGCGAAGAGGACGTGGCGGCGGATGGCCGCTGCCGTGGTGGCCGCCGTTGCCGGGGACGTTGGGATGGAGGACTTCACCGAGACGATCGGCGAGTCCGGGGGCGCGAAGAATTTCGGCCAGGAGCAAGAGCGCCCGACGCGAATCTTCATGCTCGGCAATAGCCAGGAGCGCGCGGCTTAATTCCGGGTCGGCGGAGAACTGCTCGGTGCCGGCGAAGAGCCAGGAGTCAACCTTGGCGTCGATGGCGCGGACCTCGGATTGAAGATCGAGCGAGTAGCCTTCCGGGTCGTCCACGAGAAAGCCGGGATAGACGCGGAAAAAACGCGCGAGAAGCTGACGCGTGGTGTGCGTGAGATGCGGACGCGTGCCGCCCTCGATTTGCGAGAGATAGGCCTGGCTCAAGCCGCGGCCGACCTCGCGCTTCATGGCGGTGGCCAGCTCTTGCTGGGTCATGGGGCGGCCAAGACCGCGAAGGGAGCCTTCGACTGCGCGAAGGGAACGAAGTTTGTCGCCGAGAGTCATCTGAAAACCCACGAGGAGCGTATTGCAATATGCGATTATAATATCGCTTATCGCTATTTTCTGTCAAGAGAAAAATTATGCTTGTTTTCAATAACTTACGGACGTAATTGCAAATCGTTTTCTATTCGGGCTTGCGAAGTGACTGTAGATCGATTCCTAATTGCTGGCACTTTTTGTAGAGATGGCTGCGCTCCAGGCCCAGCGCGCGGGAGACGTTGGTCATGTGGAAGTTGTGTTTGCGGATTTCGGCGAGGAGGACTTCTTTTTCGAAGGATTCGGTGCGCTCGGCGAGGGTACCCGAGTGCCAGGAAGTTAAGGAGTTTGAGGAGGTATAGGAGGTTAAGGATTCGGAAGACGCTGGCGGCAGGACCAGGCGAACGTCGGCGGCGGTGACGGAATCTTCGGCGGCTAGGAGGACGAGGCGTTCGACGATGTTGCGGAGTTCGCGGACGTTGCCGGGCCAGGCGTAGCGGCGGAGTTCGGCGATGGCGTCTTCGGCGAATAATTTTTCTTTCCAGGAATTTTGTGCGGCTACCTGCCTGGCGAAATGCTGGACCAGCGTGGGAAAATCTTCGAGGCGTTCGCGCAACGGCGGCAGGGTCAGCGGGAAAACATAAATCCGGTGGAAGAGGTCGCGACGAAAGCCGTTCTGCTTGACCAGGTCTTCCAGATTGCGATGCGTGGCGACCAGCACGCGGACATTTACGCGGATGGGACTGTCGCCACCGACGCGCTCGACTTCGCCCTCTTCGAGGACGCGAAGGAGTTTGGCTTGCATGGCCACGGGCATGTCGCCAATTTCGTCGAGGAAGAGTGTGCCACCATCGGCTTGCTCGAATTTTCCAAGATGTTTGGCGGCGGCGCCGGTGAAAGCGCCTTTTTCGTGGCCGAAGAGTTCGGATTCGATGAGTTCGGCCGGAACAGCGGCGCAATTGAGGGTGACGAAGGCATTTTCGCGGCGGGGAGATTTTTCGTGGATGGCGCGGGCGACGAGTTCCTTGCCGGTGCCGGTTTCGCCGAGGATGCAGACGCGGGTCTCGCTGGCGGCGACGCGCTCGATTTGCGCGATCAGTTTTGTCATCGCGGGCCCGGAGCCGACGAGTTCGTGCTTGCCGAGGCGATGGCGCAACTCGCGGTTTTCATCTTCGAGACGGGAGATGCGCAGGGCATTTTCCACGGTGACGAGCAGCTTGTCGGTGGAGAGCGGCTTCTCGAGAAAATCGAGCGCGCCAAGCTTGGTGGCGTGCACGGCCATTTCGATATTGGCCTGGCCAGAGATGAGGATGATGGGAGTTTTCACGCCGGCTTTCTTGAGATCTTCGAGGAGTTCGAGGCCACTCTTTCCGGGCATAACGACGTCGGAGAGGATCAAGTCGAACGATTCGGTTCGCAGTAAATCGAGCGCGCGGGCGGCATTGTCGGAGACGGTGGCTTCATGCCCCGCTAGGCGAAACGCGCGGGAGAGAGAGGCGAGCGTGTTGGGATCGTCGTCGACCAGGAGGAGATGGGCTTTGCGTGGCAAGGTCGGTCCTTTGGACTACGTCAGTCGGAAGCGGCAGCGAGAGCGGACGGCAGACTTTTGGTGGAAGACGGCTTCTCCTCGTTCGCGGCTGGAGGACGATCGGTCTGGCGGAGCGGCAGCTCGATGCGGAATTTCGCGCCGTGGCCTTCGTCGCTGGAAACGGAAATCGTGCCGTGATGATCGCTCACGACGGATTGCACGATCGCGAGTCCCAGGCCGGTGCCTTGCTGCTTGGTGGTGTAGTACGGGGTGAAGAGCCGCGAGCATTCTTCCGGCGTGAGGCCTTTGCCGGTGTCGGAAACCTCGATGCGCACGTTACCGTTATTCTCCGACGTGCGCAACGTCAGCGTGCCACCGGCGGGCATAGCGTCTAGCGCATTGAGAACGAGATTTTGAAACGCGCGGTGGAGCAGGTCGGGATCGGCGTCGATTTCGGGCAAAGGCTCGGTTAAGAAATATTCCGGCGTAATGGTGGGCTTGCCGACTTCGTTGAATTGCGGTTCGAAGAGGCGCAGGGCGTTGCGCAGGGCTTCGTTGACATTGACACGCGAGAATTGCGGCGCGGGCATCTTCGAAAAATCGCTGAAGCGCGTGACGATGGTGTTCAAGTTGGCGAGTTCGGCTTTGAGCGTGGCTGTCGATTCGTTGAACACTTCCTGAAATTGCTTGGATTCCAGTTGGCGGGCCCTTTGCAGATTTTCGATGGTGATTTGCATGGGGAAAAGCGGATTGCGCAGTTCGTGAGCCAGACGGCGGGCGAGTTCGCGCCAGGCGGCGACGCGTTCGGTCTGCACCAGGCGTTCGCGCTGGGCGGAAAGCGTTTTGGTCATTTCATTGAAGGCTTTGGCGAGCTGGCCAATTTCATCGCGGCCGCGTAAGTCAATCTGTGTGTCCCAGCGGCCGGAGGCTACTTCGCGTGCACCTTCGGCGAGTTTCTCGACAGGACGCGTGATGCGCGCGGAAACCCACCAGCTAAGCAGAAAGCCGACAAAGAGAGCGGCAGCGGCTACCGCGGCGGAGGTCTTAATGATGCGGCGGGTGAGTAAAACCAGATCTTTGCGCGGGCTGCCAACGAGAAAAATACCGAGAAGCTCATTGTTGCGTCCAGGCAAAGGAATGGCGTGAAAAGTTTCGGCGTCCGCGGGATCGTTCGACCAATCGATGGTTTGCACGAAGGGTTGCTGCGGCTGGCGTTTTACTTGCTCGATGAGCGGCTCGAAGCGATCGGGGTTTTCCACGGGCTTGCCAGCTCCAGTTAATGCAGCGGGCACAAAGCTGGGTTCGAGATTTTGGTAAAAGAGAGCACGCATCCCGGAGGGAAGAACCAGGGATTCGAGAAACTTGGCATCCATGCGGCGTCCACCGATGATGTAGAGGCTTTTATCGCCGACCGAATTCGTTCGCACGGCGCTTAGGGAAAGCGAAACGCCGTCGGGGACTTCTTCTTTTCTCAAGAAGGCCAGCGACTCGTTCCAGTCCTTGGAAGCCGCCACCCAGTCGTTTTTGTAGCCGACGCGGGCGGGATACTGCACGGAAGAGATGAGCGTGCCGTCGTTGTTCACGAATTCGACGAAATCGAGTTCGTGATCCTGAGCGGCGCCGTTGGCATCGCTTACATAAGTGGATAAGTCCGCGTTGGGACGAGCCAAGTCGAGCGCCATGCGTTCGGTGATGTTAGCTTCCGCGATATTTCTTACCTGACGGACGACTTCCTTGCCGCGTTGTTCGAATTCCTTGTTGAATTGCGCTACCAGCGCGTCGGTGCGCTGCGCGTCCAACTCTTCAAAGGCCGCGCGCGTGTAGTGCGTCACGCCATAGGCAACCACGCAGACGGACGCGAGAATGGTGATCGAAACGATGAGGAGAAGTTTTGTGCGGAAGCTCATGGACGTGCTCCCTGGACCGCTGAAGCCGGCGCCGGATTCGCCGGACCGGCCGCGGTCGGTTCCGGGAAGAATCCCGGGCGATCGAGCCAAACGTCGGCGAGATGCCAATCGCCCCAACGGGAAGGCATCCAATCGCGCACATCGCGCCCAACGCCAGCGAATTCTGGAAGCGCGATCAGTGGAAGAATACGGAGCTCGTCCAGCAGGCGCTTTTCGACGGAGTAGAGTTGCTCGGGAGTGGTCGAGGAATTCACGTCATCTGGCGACGCGCCGGAACTCAGAACGGAAACCATGGACTGGAGTTCCGCGCGGGAAGACAGCGAACTGTAGTGCCATTCAAAGAGATGGAGTCCCGCCGGAGGATCAGCTGCGCCCTTGGCGTTACTGATAGAAAGGCGCGGCGCGGTGCGGTTGACGACTTGCACGAGGAGCGCAGCCTGGCGAGCATTGACCGCAACGCGTTCGCCGAGAAGCTTCGCGAGGTCCCCGGGCGTGTCCACGCGCAGACGCAGAGGGGCGGCGCCGGCTGCCGCGTTAGCTGGAAGCGCGGCGCGAATTTCTTTCGCGCGGTTTAGGTTGGTGTCCACGGTGAATAAGAAAGCATATCCCGATAGCCATTGTGGCAAAAGGGCTGCTGCAGGTTCGGCTTGCTTCTGTAGCAACACGCTGGCCATGGTACTGCGGTCGAGAGAAAGAGAGAGCGCTTCGCGCAGCCGAGGGTCGGCGGTGGCGAGCTGCGCGTCGTCGAAGCGCAGCGCGAAGAGCCGCAGGGGCGAGGAGGACCATACGCGGAGATTCTCCTGTGTAGCGCGCCGCACCAATGCGGGCGACAGTTCGATGAGGTCGGCTCTGCCAAGTTGTAAATCGAATAGCGCGCGCAGCGGTGGAGTGTTCAACGCCACATCGATGGCGTCAAGAAAGGGTCTGCCCGCCCAGCAAGATTCGTTGGCGCTGAGTTTGTAACGCGAGACTTTGCCGTCCGCGGACGTCGGTGTGCTTTCGGAAACAAAGAATGGACCGGTGCCAAGTAGGCTGCCGCTGGATTGCGCGCGGTACACAAAATAACGGCTGGACGAAAGTTCTTCCAGCAAATCCGGCGACGGCACAGAAGACTGGAAGATAATCGTGCTACCAGAGGCGGAAATCTGTTGATTGGAGTTGAACAAAGGTTGCAGGGCCGCGGCCACGTCAGCGGATGTCAGCAGTGAGCCATCGGACAATTTCACTCCCGGCCGAATCGTAAACTGCCAACGCTTGAATGCGGGATCGTGCGACCATTCCGTAGCCAACCGCGGCTGCACTCGCCCGTAATTGTCGAGCGTCACGAGCCGGTCGAAGACCAGTTCGGCGAGCCCTTCGTTTGCCGCCGAGTTTGCCGCGCCAGGCTGCCACTCTCGCGGATCAAAAGTGACCGAGCTCTGGAGAAGCTCCACGCGAAGCGTACCGCCATAGCGGGGACTGGTGGCCGCGGGCGTGCCAACCGCCGCGACAGACAACACGCTACTCAGCGCAAATAACTGTAAGCCGATAAGCTTCATAGCGACCTGTTTGAAGATTGTGAACAACGGCAACGGCGTCCCTGGCGTCAACGGTCTCCGCGGAGTTCGACGAAGACGGGTTGTGAAGGGCGATCACCGGACCGTTGAATTCCACCGCTTGCGATACAACCCTTGGCGCGTGATCTTTTATTTCGAATGCCTGGATGGTATCGGCCGCCGCCCAATCATTTTTACCGGTGGCAAGAATTTGCCAGCCCGTTGCGCATCCGCTTTTGACACTCGAGATTTCGCTGCCCCAATCCGGCACGGTAGCGACAGGTTCGGAGCCGTCGGTATACAAGCGTGCCAGACCGTCCTGGCCGGTGAGGACAACCTGCACGGCTCCGTCGGCTTCGAATCGTGCTGCAGAGTGCCACGGCGCTTTTTTCCCCGTGACGCTTCCGGGGGGCACGAAGCGTACGGGCATGAGCTCACGGTAGATTTCGCAGGTCCAATCCTTGTGCTCCGCAGGCGAACTCCGACAAAGCTGTCCGGGCAAATAGGCAGAGTTGGTGTCCGCGCCGAGAAACAAAAAGCCGCGCAGGTCTCTGGACAAACGTAATTGAGCGGGCAAATGTTCAAAGCCCGCCGATTCCCATTGTTCACCTTTCAGAGCGTATAAGTGGATTTCCTCAGGCCCAAGAGCGTAAGCGGACTTCCGGTCGACGGAGAATGCTACATCGACGAGTGGCGATTCCTGCGCGAACAAAAACTCCCTGTGCAGCGTGATGGCCGAGGGTGCATCCGATGAAACGGAATCCGCCCCGCGGCCCAGCGGCTCGATTTCAGTGGTCGAATTGTCTCCTCGCTCGATTTGCACCACTCCCATGTAACCGCCGATCGTGCCGGCAACCGTAAAAACAACTTTAACTGCGCCTTGATTCTGCGAAATTTTCACACCGCGGCCCAACAACTCTTCCTGGAAGACCTCGTTCAAGTGCGAAAATTCCGCCCCGTTGAGCGCTGACAGATTCTGTTGCGCGACGCTCACGATGCCACCGTGAAGCGTCGATGCCACTCTGCGGGCGAGGGCGCGGGTGGCGTCTTCGAGAGGGTCGGATGGCGATGCAGCTTGACTGAAGTAAAAGAAGGAGAAGAAAAGAAAACAGGCGCTTAGTCGCAAGAATGTAGAAAGCGCGGAACGAGTTTGACGGTTATACACGGGGACGCGCGTAGATAATACCACGTCGAGAAATCCGTGAGAGCAAAGTACGAGTTACCTCTACGAACGATCAAATTGTGAATGCGTGTTTGCGAAGAGGCATAGCGCGAAAAAAGCCGGGGGCGCCCGTTGTGGGCGCCCTGGCTTGGTCCGGGGACGGAGGGAATCGGGGACAAATGAACCTCACTGATTTGTGATGATTTCGGTGCGTGTGGGAACCCAGACGATGGAACGCGTATTGCCGGCAAGAGGCAGGAGCCACTGGTAGCGGCGCAGGGTGATGCGGTAGGTTTTGTGGCCGTCGAGCGAAGTGTAGCTGAAAACCGCGCGTGTGGCTGCCTGGGTACGCGCTTCAAGCGGGAGCGAGGCGAGATCGTATTCATAGCCGGAGAATTCCGGCGCGATGCGGCGCATTTCAGCCGAGGCTACAAGCTGCGCGTCTTTGCACCACGTGTCATGCCCATCGCTTACCCAGCGCTGAAGGTTTTCGATGGCGCGGCGATCGATGCGGGGGACACGCGCTTCCCGCTGCTGCCGTTGCTGCGGCGCGGCGGAAGCAATCGCGGGCGCGGCAATCGCGAGACTGCCGAGCAGCGTCGCGGCGAGGAGACGGCGGCGAAACCTATTGCATACCTTTTCAGATGGAACTTCTTTGGCGAACATGGTCTGAGCGTTCATAGGCGTCTCCTTGCATCTGGTGTAATGCTTGCGAAGTTGCGCTGTTGGTCTTCGAAGGTAAAGCCGCTAGCCGAGTGGCGCGGTGCGCGAACCTGGCGGAGGAATTCTCTGGCAGTTGCGGCGAAGCGCGGCGGTGCTTGCCTTGGTGCTCATGATCTTTCCTCCTTTCCAGCCTCGCGTCCCGAGCCACCCACAGGGGTTTTAGCTAGCGGAGAGCGTGCCCGGCTGTTTGGCCGGGGAAGTCATTGCGTTGACCACTGCGTTCGTCGTTGCGTTCTGCGGTCGCGCATAAGTTGAGATCCTTCGCTCCGCTCAGGATGACAACTGCGCTGAGTCGCGGTTCGCATATTTCAAATTCGCCGACTACGGCTTGCGCGCTGGGTGGCGCTGGGCCGTGGTCGCGGGTTGCTGGTCGGCGCCGTCGTCGGAATCGGCGGTCGCGGGGCCGCTGGTGCCGATGCCGGAGAAGGCGGAGCGCAGCACGTCGTTGGCGAAGAAATTTTTGCCGTCGGTCGGCACCATGATGATTTGCAGCTTGTCGGAGAGCCGCTCGGCGATGATCTTTTGGATGAGCATGGGATTCTGTTTGAGCACGGCAGCTTCGAATTTCATGCGCTCGGAATCGGCAGCGGCGGTGACGCGGATGCGATTGGCTTCGGCATCGGAGAGCGAGCGCTGGCGGTCGGCCTCGGCGGCAGCCGTGATGCGGATGCGGTTGGCTTCCGCGTCAGAAAGATTCTTCTGGCGCTCGACTTCGGCTTTGCTGTCGATGATTTTGGCTTGCGCGGCGGCATCGGCGTTTTGCAACGTGGATTCCTTGCGCGCTTCCGCTTCCAGCTTGCTTTGCTCGATCTGTTTCTGCTTCAAAGGCAAGGTGTACTGCATGGCGTCAGCTTCCGCTTTGGCTTGTAGGACTCGCACCTGGGCCTGCGCTTCGGCTTGCTTGACGTCGCGCGCTTTCTGCGCGTCGGCTTCGAGCTCGGCGATGCGCACTTCCTTCTGCTTGATTTCCTGCTCGGTGCCGAGACGCTCGTTTTCCTGTTCCTTCAAAAGCAAGCCTTCGAGGCCCTTGGCGTATTCCTCGGGAAGCCGCAGGTCGCGGAGCAGCACTTCGCGGACGATGATGCCGTCCGAAGCCAGCCGGGCGGTGATTTCTTCGGCAGCTTTAGAACGCAGCTCTTCGCGTTTGGTGGCGAAAATCTCGCGCGTGATATAGTTCGGCGCGAGTTGCCGATAAATCGTGGTCACCACCGGTGCAACCACTTGTTCGCCGACCTCTTGCGGAAGATTTCCGTGAATCGTGTTCAGCCGTTTCGGGTCCAAGCGGTAACGCACGGAAACGGCCAGCCCGATGCTGAGTCCTTCGCGGGCCTGGACGGTAAGGACATCGCCCTTCTGCTTGGGATTTTCCGCGGCCACTGTCGAATAGACCTGCTCGCGGGTGTCATACAGCGCCACACTATCGACCAGCGGCGTGATGAGGTGTACGCCCGGATAGAGCGTGCCGGGACGCGCGCCCCAAATCTGGCTGATGCGCACGCCGGCCGACCCATCCGGAACCACGGCGATGCTCAGCGCCAGGAGCAGCGGCAATACGCCCGCGGCCGCCAGTTGCTGCGCCAAGCGCCAACGCACCGGCCCGAAAGGGCGGCCTGCAGGTGCCACAACCTCCGCTCCGGATTCGTCCGTGGTATGTCGGCCAAGCAGCCGGCGAAGCTGCGCCGAGAGATAAATGTCGTATACGACTAAAGCCCCGGCGCTGCCGAAAAGGCCGACGCCCAGGATCATCAGGAGATATTTCAGAGCCAGCATGGTGTTCCCCCCTCTTTCTTTTCTTAGCGATGTGGCGCGAAGGCCCGCGCGAGTGGCACGGTTCCGCGCACAAGGTCGGCGCGAGATGCGGTCTGGCGCGCCGTCGCCGGACGCATCAGGTGAAATGTGGCGCGCAGGAGCAGCCAATGAAGAAGGACCGCGGCCAACACGGCGAACATGGTGGCAATTACGAGTGTGGCGAAGTGCAGCATGGCGATCATGGTGGGCCTCCTTGTCGTGCGTGAATGGATATGGCAACGCCGGCGCCACTTTAAGAATGTTGAAAACAAAGGAATTAGTCAGGAGAGAGGCGAGGAGCTTTGTGTGAACGGAAACACGGCGTGGCCGGCCGGACGCGGACGGGTCGTGTCCATTTGTTGCCGTAGCGAATCAAAGGTACTGTAGAGATAGAAGATTAATGGCAGGCAAGCAGGAACACGGCTAAAAGGGCCGCCTAGGGAAAAGAACGAATCGATATGCCAACAGGACCAGGATGGAAAATCGGGCGAATTTTGGGGATACCGATTTATCTGCACTCGAGCTGGGTCATTATCTTCGTCCTGGTGACTTATTCGCTGAAGATAGGGCTTACAGAACTTCATCCCGCGTGGACCCCCACGCAGCATTGGACTGTGGGAATCCTGACAAGCCTGCTTTTCTTCTGCTCGGTTCTTTTTCACGAGCTCTCCCACAGCCTCGTGGCGCAGCATTACAAGATTCGAGTGGTGTCTATAACGCTTTTTATCTTCGGCGGCATGGCGCGCATCGGGCGTGAGCCCTCCAAGGCCATCCAGGAATTCAACATCGCGGTGGCCGGGCCGCTGGCCAGCTTTTTCTTGTACGGCTTCTTTCACTCCATCCCGAAGATTTTTCCCGGTAGCGAAATGCTCGGAGCTCTCGCCGGGTGGCTTGCTTTCATCAATTTAAGACTGGCCGTTTTCAACTTGGTTCCGGGCTTTCCACTCGATGGCGGCAGGATATTCCGCGCCATTGTGTGGCACTACACCAAGGACTTTGCAAAGGCCACGCGAATTGCGGGTGCCAGCGGAAGGCTCTTCGCATACGGGATAATGCTATTTGGTGCGTGGTCAGCGATAAAGGGAGACTGGGCGGCAGGAATCTGGCTGGTATTCATCGGTTGGTTCCTGCTGGATGCGGCTCGGGAGAGCGTGGCGCAGGTCGATATCCAGGAAACGCTGTCCGGTTTGCGGGCCACGGATGTGATGAGCCACGAAGTGCCGACCGTCCCGCGAGACATCTCGCTCGAAGAGTATGGGGGCGAGGTGGTGCGCACCGGGCGGCGCTGCCATCTGGTGATTACGGACGACCGGCTCGTGGGCATGATGAACGTGCACACACTGAACTCCGTGCCGCGCGAGGAGTGGGCTCACAATTCCGTGCAGGCGGCGATGATTCCACGCGAAAAAATTCTGTGGGCTACGCCGGACGAGCCACTCTTGCCGCTGTTGCAGCGCCTACTCGCCGCCGACATCAATCAAATGCCGGTGGTCAGCGCGTCGGAAGAGAACGGGGCGCATATCGTGGGCATGGTCACGCGGGATTCCATCTTGCGGGTGATGCAGACGCGGTCGGAAATTGGCACGTTGTCCTACGGAAAGTAAGAAGAAGCGCGTTGCGCCGTTAATCCGCGACGGCAGGCTGCGCGCTGTGATTTGAAATATGTACACTCGCAGAGCGACGTGATTCCAGCGTGACGCGAATTCCATAACGCGGGCGCAAGGTGATCGAGGCCAGGGGCACGACTGCGTGTCCCGGCACCAGTTTCAAGCGGAACTTCTGCGCAACCGTCGCCAAAATCAGTATGGCTTCCATCAGCGCAAACGAATTCCCGATACATTGGCGCGGTCCGCCACCGAACGGAAAATAAGCGAAACGCGGCAGCCGTTTGAGCAAATCGCCTTGCCAGCGTTCCGGGCGAAACTCCTGCGGCGATTCGTACCACCGCGGATCGCGATGCACCACCCATTGCGAAAAGGCCACGCCCATGCCTCTTTTCACGGGGTAGCCCGCGATTTCGTGCTCTTCGATGGCCAGCCGAGCCATTCCCCACGCCGGCGGATACAAGCGCATCGATTCGGTAATGATGTGTCCAGCGTAAACGAGTTTGGGCAGATCTTCGAGCGAAGGCGCGCGTCCTGCAAGGACGGCATCGAGTTCGGCGTGCAGCTTTGCTTCGACCGCGGGATTCTGCGCCAACAGCCACCATGTCCAAGCCATGGTATTAGCGGTGGTTTCGTGGCCGGCCAGAAACAAGGTGATGGTTTCGTCGCGAAGCTGCCTGTCGGTCATGCGCGAGCCATCTTCGTCCTGGGCCGCAAGCAACATGGAGAGCAGGTCGCCGGAATCATGGCCGGAGGCGCGGCGTTCGGCGATGATGCGGTAAAGAATGTTCTCGATTTGCCGCACTGCGCGGCGCACGCGAAGGTTCGACGGCGTGGGCAGCCATTCCGGAACGAAGATAGCGCGGCGAAAGTCAGCACCGATCTCCAGAAGCAGTTCGAGCGACTTTCCGACGTCTTGAGCGTCGCGCTCGACGTCGGCATCGAACAGTGTTTTACCGACGATTTGCAGCGTCAGCCGCATCATCTCTTGATGGGCGTCGCGTTCTTCCCCGTGCCGCCAGTCTTGCAGCAGCCGTTCCGTGTACTCCACCATTGTCCCGGCATACGCGGCGATGCGCGCGCGGTGAAACGCGGGCTGGGCCAGCCGCCTTTGGCGCAGCCAAAAGTCGCCCTCGCTGGTCAGCAAGCCTTCGCCAAAAACGCGACGGTTCGCGCGTAGCACCCTCCCTTTCGTGTACCTTCGCGCGTGGGTGACCAGCACGTCTTCGATCAAATCAGGATGATTGATATAGATGGTGCGGAAATTCAGCAGCCGAAGGCCGGCAACATCGCCGTACCGCCGCGTCAACTCGGTAAAATATGCCAAAGGATCGTTGCCGAGCGGGCCGGATGACCAGCGCCGCAGGCCGGAGCGTGGGCCGGGAGGAAATTTATCGGGAACCGAGCGGCTCATCCTTTGATGCTATGCGCGCACGGCGCCGCCGTCAACGCACGTGATGTCAGGAATCGTCAGTCGTCGCGCGGCCGCAGGGCGCGAATACGAAAGCCGCCGCGCCGCAAATCTACCGTCACCCGGGAAAAACCGGCTGCGTGGAGGCGCGCATTGCTGGAGCCGGGCGCAAGCGGCACGAATGTGCTGTGGGTGTGCGCTGCGCGTTGCATCCAGCCATCCTGAATTTCAAATGCGAAGAAGACGCCGCCGGGGCGCAGCACTCTGCGTATTTCGGCGAACGCGCGATCCTGCAACTCGTTAGATTTGAGGTGGTGGAGAACGAGTATGGCAATCGCTGAAGAAAACGTGGCGTCCGGAAAAGGCAGCGTCGCCGCATCACCCTGGAGCACCTGCACGTTACTCCCACGCATGCGTGCGCTCAAGGTGGCCGCGAAGGCGGGGTCAAACTCCAAGCTGGTAACACGGCCCGCGCGCTGTTTCAACTCATCTGTCGCTGCTCCCGGTCCTGCGCCAAGCTCCAGAACGTGATCGCCGAGTTGCGAGCCGGTCAAAATCCAGGGTAGCAATTGCCGCCGGGTAACGGAGCGCCAAAACCACGAGGCACAAAACCAGTTTTCAAATCTGTTCATGGTTGCGCCGCGGAAATGTGGTTGTAATTAATTTAGAGCGGAGAACTTTCAGTGGAGCATGCCATTGATGCGCCGCAACGAGGACGCGAATTGATCGGCATTATAATCCGAACGCATTTCTACGTGTTTGAAAAGCTCGTTGATGGCTGCGCGCACTTCCGCCGCGTTAGCCGGCTTGGTGTCGCGGCTGTAGGCAATATAAAGGGAATCGAGCGCCATCGCCGCTTGCTCGGCGGCGCTTTCATCATCCAGTGCGATTTGATCCGCATCTTCGGTGATGCGCTGCATCATACGCAGCGCAACTGCCGGATCGTACTGCATGGTGGAAAGCCGCTCGGCAATCCGTATCGCCAGAGGCTCCGCCGCTGCCGCCGCGGAGGTCACCGTGTTGCGGTCCGGATTCAGCCTGCTCATCTCGGTAGAGACGGTCAGCAGATGCCTGTCGAGCTCTTGAGCCGAAGCGGAATCCACTTGCTTAGCCAACAGACGGAACACGGCATAGCGCGAATTGTTCCATGCGGGATCGCCAGGCCGGCGGCCCACATAGGCGTGCTCCTGACGCCAGCTACTGAGCGCCGGGCCGAGCGAGTGATGGCATGCGACGCAGGACAGTTCAGAGTATTCCGGCCAAACATCTATCTTTTCTTTCTTGTCAAGATCGTAGCGTTCGGCCTTGGCCCGCCAGATCAATCGTTTCATATCGGCGCTGAGTTGCACAGCCTGTCCGGTGCTCCAATCGCGAACGCCCACCCAGGCGCCGTCTTCGTCAGGCTTACCCGCAGGAACCTCACGTGGGACCTTCCAGTGGCGCGGCATAACCGCGGAAAACGAATCCAGCTCGAAGTAGAGATCTGGATGCCCCGCGGCGATCATTTCGTGATCCACAAACTTGTCCGGGCTTCCCAGATGGCATTCCAGGCATTTTTGCGTACGCACGATGACGTTGCGTGTGTCCACCATGTGCAGATACTTCACGGAATCTTCATGCTTCTGTCTGGTTTCCGTGTGCGGTCCCAGCCAAGCCGAGGAAGCTCCATGGCAGTTCTCGCAGGTGACGCCTTCCTTGATATCGAAGGCCCGGGCACGCTGTTCCGGCGCGGTATAAAGCGCATGGCACACCAGGCATTTCGGCGCGTCCTTTGATTCTTCCTTCAGCTTGAGGATTTTTCCAATGCGCACGCCCAATTTTTCGGTCAGCACCTGGTAGGCACGGGCGTGTTTGTCCTTGATGATCCACGTGGAGTATTCGTCCTGATAGATGCGGCTGCCCGCGACCGGCTTCACGCTGCCATGGCAGCTCGTGGCCGCGCAAGATCCTGGTCCTTCGTAGAGTGACGCCTTCTCCGCGGCCTGAGGGTGGCAGGAGAGGACGGCGAATTTTTCGCCGGCTTGTTCGGTTCTCCGGAATTGCCGTCTGGCCGGGCCGCGTACGCGGCCATCGAAGAAAGGAGGGCGGCGCATAAAGCCACACGCAGGCACGGATGGGTTGGGACAATGCGCATTGGAGTGCCGTCTAAATCTACACGCTTATATCGTTGCCGCCCCGATATGTCAACCGTCAAGACTCTTTTTTCAGCCCGGCCAGAAATTCCAAGGCCTCTATTTACAGAACGCCCTTCTGTAAGTAGTATGCAGGGGAATTCATACTCCGTTTTGCCCCGCGCGGAGCTGCAGCTCACCGCCGGGCGATATTTCAAAAGAGACGCGCCACCGTGATATTCGACGACCTGCGAGCCATCCAGCTACGCCACGGGTATCTGCCTAAGGCCGAACTCGAGTCGCTTTCCGAGCGCGTGAGGACGCCGCTGTACCAGATTCACAGCGTGGCCAGCTTTTACCCGCATTTTCATCTGGAGCCGCCAGCGACAGCGGAGATTCGCGTTTGCGCGGACATGAGCTGCCATCTGAACGGAGCGTGCGAGTTGCGCGCCGATCTGGTGCGCCGCTTCTCCGCATCCGGCAAGAATGAAGTCCAGATTCGCGACGTGTCGTGCCTGGGCCGCTGCGATCAAGCTCCGGCCGTCTCCATCAACGACCACATTTTCACCAGCGTCACCGCCCCTCACGCGGAGCAGATCGCCCGCGCGGCCATGCGCGGCGAACCGATCCACGAACCGCACCCGGAACAGGCCCGTGTGCAGTGCGCGTCCGATCCTTACGGCGAGGGTGAAAAATACGGCGTCGTGCGCAATCTCGTGCAGACCAAAGCTTTCGAGGATGTGCTAGGCCAGCTCAAAGCCGCAAACCTCGTCGGCATGGGCGGCGCGGGCGCCTCCACCAGTTTCAAGTGGGATATCGTCCGCAAGCAGCCTGGTCCGGAGAAGTATGTTGTCTGCAACGCCGACGAGAGCGAACCCGGCACCATCAAAGACCGCTTTATCATGCAGCATCTCCCGCACCTGGTGATTGAAGGCATGATCATCGCGGGGCTGGTGACGGGCGCGAAAAAAGGCATTTTCTATATCCGCCACGAATACCATCTTCAGGAAGAAATTCTCGGCGAAGAGTTGCGGCGCTGTTATCGCATGGGCGTGCTCGGAAAAAGAATTCTCGGGTCCGATCTCGATTTCGATTTGGAACTCTTCGTCAGCCCGGGCGGCTATATTTGCGGCGAAGAGAGCGCGCTCATCGAAGCCATCGAGGGCCACCGCGCCGAGCCGCGCAACAAGCCGCCGTTCCCGGGCGTAGCTGGCGTGTTCATGAAGCCGACGGCCTTGAACAACGTCGAAACCTTTTCCAACGTGCCGCAGATTCTTCACAACGGCGTTGAGTGGTTCTTCGCGCAGGGCCGCGGCGGCTCGCATGGATTGAAGTTCGTGGGCATAAGCGGACATATCAACAATCCGGGCATTTACGAAATTCCCTTGGGCATTCCCATGAGCGATGTCATTTATAAACTTGGCGGCGGCATCCCGCGCGGCCATCAGTTGAAAGCCTTCGCTCCTTCGGGGCCCTCTTCCGGGTATCTGCCCGCTTCGATGGCGGACATTCGTCTCGACTTCGGCGTGCTGAAGGCTGCTGGCTCCATGCTCGGCTCCGGCGCCATCGTGATTTGCGATGACACGACGTGCATGCTGGACATGGCGCTGAACGCGGTGCGTTTCTATCGTAATGAATCCTGCGGCAAATGCGTTCCGTGCCGGGTCGGCTCGCAAAAAATGGTGGATTTGCTGATGCGCTGGACACAGGGCGGCCTGTCGGAATCGCAATATTCCGCCGATATGGCGCTGCTCAACGAACTTTGCCAAGCCATGACCCTGGCTTCCATCTGCGGACTTGGACAGATTGTCCCTGCGCCGATTCAATCGGTGATCAAGCATTTTCGAGCGGAAGTTGACGCCCACGTGCTAAAAGGCGAGTGCCCGAGCGGAATTTGTTTTAGTCCGGCGTCGCGCGCGGGTGAGATGCAGCGGGTGGGAATACGGCCGTAACGGCGGCGGTGCAGCCAGGTTTTCTGTTGTTTTGAGGGTAGCTTGTGAGCACTACAGTAACATCACCGGGACTCGTCGACCTCACGATCGATGGCAAGGCCGTCCGCGTACCGGAAGGCACGAGCGTCTTTGATGCCGCGCGCATGAACGGCATCACCATCCCCATCCTGTGCCACCTGCAAAACGAAACTCCCGTGGGCGTTTGCAGGCTTTGCGTCGTGGACCTGGTCAACAAAGCCGGAGCACATGCGCCGGTTCTGGCGGCATCCTGCGTTCGTCCGATCGACCAGAGCATGCAAGGATGGCAGATTTCTACGAATTCGGAACGAGTCGTTGGCTCGCGCAAGACAATCCTCGAGCTTCTGATGTCCGATCACCCGTCGCCTTGCGCGCGGCAGCAGCATACGAAAGATTGCGAACTCGAGACATACGCCGCCGCTCACGGCGTGAAGCAGCCGCGGTTCGCGAAACGCACCGAGGCTCGCGGCACCGATGAGTCCAACGTTTCTATTGCCGTCGATCACGACGCTTGCATCCTGTGCGACCGTTGCATTCGCGGCTGCGACGAAATCAAGACAAATTACGTCCTCGGGCGCATGGGCAAAGGCTACAAGGCAGGTATCGCCTTTGACCTTAATTCTCCGATGGGGAATTCGACTTGCATCTCCTGCGGCGAGTGCATGGTCTCCTGCCCCACCGGTGCGCTGACGAACCGGGGAGTAACGGGCACGCACATCGCGACGGGACCAGATGTGCAGGTCCTCGATCCGGAAGAGTTGTTGAAGTTACCCGTGTTCAAGGGGGTTTCCGGAACATTTCTGGAGCTCAACCGCGGCTCGATTGTGAAGCGCCGCTTCCGTAAAGGCGACATCCTGTGCAAAGAAGGCGATTTTGGTTCGACCGCTTTTTATATCCTGGAAGGCAAGGCCCAAGTTTCCATTTCCTCGCCGATGGCCCATGTGAAGACAAAAGGGGGAGCACAGGGTCTCTTTAAGCGGCTGACGAGTTCGCTGGTCGGCCGTGACAGTGACAAGCGCGAAGGGGAAACGCGCGACAAAACTATTCCCATCGATGCTTCTGTGGACCTGGCCTATGGCAATCCCGTCGCCGAGCTCAACCCCGGAGACCTGGTCGGCGAAATGACGTGCATGAATTTCTATCCGCGGTCGGCAACCGTCCGCGCGACGACCGATGTTGTGGCGTTCGAGATGCTTCGCAACGTCCTCGACATCATGATGAAGAACAAGTCTTTCCGAGCGCAGCTCGACGAGAACTACCGCAAGCGCGCTCTCGAAAACCATCTTCGTGGCGTGCCCATGTTCTCCGACCTTTCTCCGGATTTCATCGAGCACTTGAAGGAAAGCGTCGAGCTGCAGCGCTACGCCCCTGGACAGGTGATTGCGCGTCAGGGCGATCCCGCGGACAGCTTTTATCTCGTGCGCATTGGCTTTGTGAAAGTCTCCGAACATTATCCGGGCGGCGAACTCGTTCTTGCGTATCTTTCGCGCGGCGATTACTTTGGCGAAATCGGCCTTCTTGGCGGGGGCGTGCGCACCGCCTCCTGCACCGCTCTCGACCATGTCGAGGTCGTGCGCATCTGCGGCGACGATTTCCGCCAGATGATCGAGCGTTTCCCCAGCGTGCGCCAGGGACTTCAAGCCGTCGCCACGGAGCGGCTGGCGCAAAACCATCAGCGCATGAAGATGGTTGAAAGCGTTCCCATCGATCAATTCCTCTCGCAGGGCTTGATGGAGGCGCAGAGCCTCCTGATCCTCGATCTGCAGAAGTGCACGCGATGCGATGCTTGCGTCAACGCCTGCGCCGACGCCCACGACGGCGTGACGCGGCTGATTCGCGACGGACTGCGCTTCGATCAGTTCCTCGTGGCCACTTCCTGCCGACAGTGCCGCGATCCGCTATGCATGGTCGGCTGCCCGGTCGGTTCCATCCGGCGCCGTAATTCGCTGGAAGTCATTATTGAAGATTGGTGCATCGGCTGCGGCCTGTGCGCGCGCAATTGCCCGTACGGCAACATCAATCTGCATCCTTTCGAAGTCATGGCTGACGACCCCGACCATGCCGGGCGGAAGAAAGCGGTTGTCCAGCAGAAGGCCACCTCCTGCGACCTTTGCACGCACTTGGAGGAGCCAAGCTGCGTCTACGCGTGTCCGCACGATGCCGCGCACCGCGTCGATCCGCGCCAGTTTTTTGCCGATGTTTTGGGCCAGGCACCGAAGTAAATTGAATCACCGAGGTCTTGCAGCGTGCGGATGGACGAAACACAACGCGGTTGGGTGCTTGCGTCGATTGCGATTCTTGCGGCGTCGACCGTGGTCTACGTGATTTACGCCCTGACCGATCCCAAGGGCCCGCGCGGCGCCAGCACTATCGGCATCATCTTCGGCATCATCGGTTTCGGCTTCATGATTTTTGCCGCGCTCCTCGGCGCGCGCAAACGCGTCGCTATCTGGCGCCTTGGACGTGCCCAGGCTTGGATGCGTGGCCATCTGTGGCTCGGCCTGTTGAGCTTGCCGATCATCCTGTTTCACGGCGCCTTCCGTTTCGGCGGGACGTTGACGCGCGTGCTGATGTGGATGCTGATCGTGACCGTGGTCAGCGGCGTCTTCGGCGCCGTTTTGCAGAACTATGTTCCGCGGATGATGACCTCTTCCTTGCCGCTGGAGACTATTTACGCGGAAATTGACAACGTGCTTGGTCTTTTGCGCGAAGAATCCGAGCGCGCCGTCGAAGCGCTCTGTGGCTCTTTGGGATTGCCTAAGTCGTCCCACGAGGCGACGCTACGCGCGGGAGGCTCTTCCGCTATTCGCGCTGTTTCCACGATGATTGTCGGCAGAGGCGCGGCGGCGGCAGTCGCTCCGGCCACGGATATTTTGCTCTTGTCCACGGAAGAGAGCGAACCGCTGCGCACTTTTTATTTGCGTGAGATGCGCCCCTTTCTCGAGAAGCCCGGGGCGCGGGGTTCACGGCTCACTAATGTGGACAAGTCTCGCAGCGTCTTTTCCGGCTTGCGCACGCTGCTGCCGGCCGTGGCGCACCCCACGATTGACGATTTAGAGGATATCTGTGACGAGGCCCGGCAGCTCGAGCGTCAAAGGATTATGCATCAGTGGCTGCACGGCTGGCTGCTGGTGCACATACCGCTTTCGCTGGCGCTGATTCTGCTGGGCGCGGTGCACGCAGTAATGGCCTTGCGGTATTAAGGTAAGGCGGTAAACGCGGCAGGTTTTTCCCTGGGATGGAGTGGTTCCCCGGCGCATGGCCGGGACACCGAAACGAGGGTTGGCAAAAAAACGTGGCACGCACTCGCACAACCAAGAAGCTCGCCCAGCGCATCAACCTCAACTATTTCAAGAGGCCGTCGGCGTTCAAGCGCGCTCGATTCTGGCTTTGCGTTCTGCTACCGGTGGTCGCTGTGGCGTGGATCGCTTGGCGCGCCTTCGCGGGCGACAATCGCGTCTATTCCAGCGGCCGCATGAGCACCGCGCACGCCGTGCTCGAAAAAGAATGCGCCACGTGCCACCTTCAGGAAGCGGGAGCGTTTTCCGCGAAAGCCGCGGACAGCACTTGCCAGGCCTGCCACGACGGCCCCATTCATCACGGCAATCAGGTGAGAACGCCGGAGTGCGCTTCGTGCCACACCGAACATCGCGGCCACATCAACATCAGCGCGGTGAACAATCAAACCTGCGCCGAGTGCCACTCCGATCTGAAAACCAACAAGGGCATGCCGCAATATCAGGCGCATATAAACAGCTTTGAAGACGGGCACCCGCAGTTCGCCGCGCTGCGTGATTCCCCGCGCGATCCCGGAACGATCAAGCTCAATCACGAATTGCACATGAAGCCCATACGACGCAGCCCCAACAATCCGGCAACCGTTCAGCTCGTCTGCGGCGATTGTCATCGTGGCGCGGCCGTCCAGGCGCAATGGAATTACGCCGACACCAAATATGTCGCCGCCAAAGTGACGTACACTCCGGAGGGCGAACTCCTGCCGGTGAAAGGCGAGCTTCTGCCCTCTCACAACCCCATGACTGGCCGCGAGCTGATGGCCCCCGTGAAATACGCCACCGCTTGCGCGTCGTGCCATGAACTCAAATTCAGCGGGGACGTCGACGATGGCGCGCCCCACGACAAGCCTGAGGTCGTCCACGCTTTTGTCATGAAGAAATTCCAGGACTACATCGGCGCGCATCCCGCGGAACTCCGTGAAATTCGCGATCCTGGACGCGAACTGGCCGGCAAGCCAAACCTGCCAAGAGCGCAAGTACTCACGCCCGCGCAGTGGGTCGCGCAGCAAACTGCCGTCGCCGAAGAGCTGCTGTGGAAAAAATGCAGTCTCTGCCACACCGTAAACAACGCCACGCTGCAGGATCCCAACATCGGCCGCTGGTCCGCGCTCACGCCGCAGGGCCAGATGCAAAATGGCGGCGGAGGCCAGGTTTTTTCCTCCGTGATGACGCTGAATTTTCTGCCACACATCGTTTCGTCCAACACTACCGCGCGCTGGATGCCGCATGCAAAGTTCGATCATGACGCGCATCGCGGGTTCGCTTGCGAGGGTTGCCACGAAAAAGCGCTCACCAGCAAGGATAGTTTCGACGTCCTGATTCCGGGGATTGCCACTTGCCAGACCTGCCACACGCCTGGACCCAATCACGCCGAATCGCGCTGCTTTGAATGCCACACCTATCACGACTGGTCCAAGCGCAAGGAAGTGACTCCCAAATTCACGCTGCCCGCCCTGCGCACCGGCGGCCGCTAGAATTCGGAGACTCGAGCCACAACTCCGGCGATTCATTTATCCTTAACCGTCCAGTGTCGCCAGCATTTGCACTAAATACCCCAACCTAGGCGACGCTCTCTGCAACGCTAGTTGTGCTCCGCTGTAGGCTGAAAATTTGAACCGATGACGTGCAACTCGCTATTCTGAAAGCTCCCATGTCTTCCGCCGCGAATGAGATAGTCGTCCCGCCTTCGCCGCCCCAGCCGGCGGTGGAAATTCATGAAGGAGCAGCCCGCGCTTTCTGGCGCGTTCTCACAAATTTTGATTCCAGCAAGATGTCGGTTTCGCGAGCCTTGCGCAACTCCGTCGGTGTCGCCATCCCGTTGGTAGCCGGCTACGCCTTGGGCATGCCGCGCGGAGGCCTGGTCATCGCCAGCGGCGCGCTTAATGTTGCTTACTCGGATGGCAGTGATCCCTATATCGAGCGCGCCAAGCGCATGCTCACTTCCAGCTTTCTCTGCGCTCTCGCTGTTTTCGCTGGCGCCATTTCCGGCACGCACTATGCCATCGCCGTTGCGGTGGCAGCGGTGTGGGCTTTTATCGCGGGCCTGCTGGTTTCCATAAGTCCCGCCGCCGGAGATTTGGGTGTCATCAGTTTGGTTTCGCTGCTGATTTATTCCGCGCAGAAACTCGCGCCCCATCAGGCAGCGCTTTCCGGAGTTCTGGCACTCGCTGGAGGGCTCTTCCAAACGTTTTTGTCCCTGGCTCTCTGGCCCGTGCAGCGCTACGAACCCGAACGCCGCGCCCTCGGCAATTTTTACTTCGAACTGGCGCAAATCGCGGAAAAGTCTCCGCAGCCCCACACCGCGCCGCCTGCCAGCGAACCGGGAACGCAAGCTCAGACCGCGCTCTCCGGACTGGCGCGGGACGCCACGCTGGAAGGCGTACGTTACCGCGCGCTCCTCACGCAGGCGGAACGTCTTCGTCTCGGTCTGCTCATTCTCTCGCGCTTGCGCACGCGCATGAACCGCGAAAGCGAAGGCCATCCCGCTGTCGAAATTCTCGACGCCTTTCTTCGAGAAGCCGGGCAAGTGCTCGAGTCCGTTGCCGGTTCCCTTCTGAATGCAAGACCCGCAGTATCGGCTCGCCAGCACTTTCCCGTCCTTGAAGGTCTGACGCGAAATCTTCGCCAATCCGCATCCACAGCGGCCCCTTCGTTTCTTTCCGCAATGCTGCAGGACGCGCGCTTCCAGATGGACGCGCTCGCAGGCCAGCTTCGCGCCGCATTCGACCTGGCCACGCACACGACTCCCGCCGGGCAGGCTGCCTTTGTCAAAGAGGAAGCCCTTCAACCGTGGTGGCTGCGCTTCAGCGGACGCATCGCCACGCTCCGCGCCAACTTGAATCTCGGTTCCTCTGCTTTCCGCCACGCCCTCCGCCTCGCCGCCATGGTGGCCCTCGGCGACACCGTGGGACAAAGCCTCAGTTGGCGGCGTTCCTATTGGCTCCCGATGACCATCGTTCTGGTGCTGAAGCCGGAATTCACCACCACCTTCAGCCGCGGCCTGCTACGTATCGCTGGAACGATCGTCGGTCTTATGCTCGCGACGGCGCTGTTCCTCTTTCTTCCGTCCAGCCCCGCCTATCACATCATCATGATTTTCGCGTTCACTTTTCTTCTGCGCTGGGTGGGCCCCGCGAACTACGGCATCTTTGGAATTGCCGTGAGCGCCTTGGTCGTGCTCCTGATTGCCATCACCGGCATCGCGCCAAAGGAAGTCATTTGGGCGCGCGGCACCAACACCGCCCTCGGCGGAGCGTTGGCATTGCTCGCGTACTGGGTCTGGCCCACGTGGGAGCGCACGCGCGTGTCCGAACGCGTCGCTCAAATGCTGGATGCTTACCGGAACTATTACCATGCGCTCGCACACTCTCTTTTGCACCTGGAAAGTCCCGACCCGCGCGAACTGGACCGCGCGCGTCTCGCCGCGCGCACTGCTCGTTCGAACCTGGAAGCTTCAGTGGACCGGCTCGGCGCCGAACCAGGCACTTCGCCAGAACAAATGAGCCGCTTGAATGCCATGCTCGCCAGTTCGCATCGCTTCGTTCACGCAGTAATGGCGCTCGAAGCCGGGCAATTGCGCACCGCTGGCGTACCCGTCCGCCCCGCTTTCCGCACCTTTGCAGCCGACGTGGAAAAAACGTTCGCGTTGCTTGCCGGCGCTCTCCGCGGCAAGCGCTTCACCGCGAAGGAGCTGCCGGACCTGCGCGAGGATTACAACCAACTACTCCAGTCCGGCGATCCCAAGACCGAACTCTACGCCCTGAGCAACGTGGAAGCCGACCGCATCACCAACAGCCTCAACACCCTGCGCGAACAAATCCTCGACTGGACGCGCACGCCGCAAGCCGACCAGTCGACAAACTAGCCGAGGCTTTTGCGCGAGACGATGCGCAATCGCTCCGCGTTAGCGTGCACCACTCTTTATTTTCACCCTGGGAGATAGCTACTTTTCTCAGCTCTTCCGTACAACGTAGGTGGGAAACGTACCGTAGTTCTTCGCCTGCGGGATGCGCCCGACATAGTCGCACGTGAATTCGCGCACGCCTTCGACGGCAGCCATGGCGGCAAATCCCTGGCTGGCGTACACGTGCCCCGGCGGCGTAATCGGTTCAATGCGCGCAGCGCGGCTGAGGCTCGCGCCGATATACGTATGCCTCCCGGTGACTGGATCCAAACACGCATAGGCCGGACCGGCGTGCAGACCGATGCGCACCGTCAAGTCGCAGATCCCCTTGCTCTTCCAGTCTTCACAGCAGATGGCGTTGCAAACTTCCAGCGCAAACACGCCGGTGTCTCTGGCGTTCTTGAACACAAAATGGAGTCCGTCGCCCCAGGTATTTTTGACGAGTGGTGGGTGGGCGGATTTCTCGATGACTTTTCCCACCAAGCCAAGGAAATAACGCACAAAAAGGTGTACTTCATTTTCGGTGAGTTTGCTGAAACCAACCGCGTCGGCAAAAAGCAGGCCGCAGATATCAGGAACAAACTCAGAAGGCGCGGCAACGACCGTAGGCGCAGCCGGCGCTTGTTGTTCGGCGTCGACCGCGGAAATCGCGGAATTCTTCCGAAGGATTTCATCCAGACGGATGACATCCACCTGAAAACCGGCATCCTGCCAGCGCCGCACATTCCAGCTTGTACCGCCCAGCCCATCTCCAGGCTGGCCGTCCCAAACGGCCAGCGGCTTCAAGGAAGTATCGAGCTGTTTGGCAAGCACCGCAGCCAAACCCTGGAGCAGCAGATTGGCATACTGAAACTCCACCACGGAAGCACCTGTCAGCCGGTGGTCGCAAGCCACGGTAATACTCGCAGCACGCTTCAGGACCGCTTCGCATCGAGCGCCCCAGTCGCTTCCCGGAATGATCTCCACGCTGTCTTTGATGAATTGGCTTTTGTCGTAAGGAAGCACCACGCGCGCTTCCCCGTCGAGCTCCAGGATGCCTTCGAGAAACAAGATGTCTGCCCCGCAAGCCACCGAAGCAAAGCCAAAACCGGCATTCGACTTTTTGAGCTGTTCGCGGATGGCTTCGCGCACCGCCGTTTCAATTTGCGGCGGGAACCGCGGAACTGCGCGGCCCGGTTGATCGATCATGTGTCCGGCAAACAAGACGACGGAAGGAATGTCGAAGCAACGATCGAAGCGTGCCGCGTCGCCATGCAGATAGGCCACAATCAACCGCGCGTTCCGCCGCGTAGAACACAGATCGCCGAAGCGCTTCCCGCCAAGCGCGGCCGCGCGGCAGTACCATTCTTCAGCTTCGGACCACTCCCCAAGAAGCAGCGCCGCTTCACCTAGCGACGCGGTGGGCCAGTACGCATCGCCTTTGCCGTGAGCCAGTTTCTCAAGCTCCTGCTTGCAAGCCTCGCGGACATCTAGTGCCAATTTCTTCGCATTCGCGTGATCGCCAAGAAGAAGAGCCAGTGTTGCGGCGTTGATCCCGCCATAATAGCCGCCGTGGAGTTCATGAGCTTGCGCGTAAAGTTCTTGCGCGCGCCGCAAATGATCTTGCTGCTGTTGAGGCTCCGTCGCCCTTTCCGCCAGATCTTTGTGCGTGCGAGCCAGCAAAGAAATTGTCTCTTCGTCCGTGTGTCCTTGGTCGTAAAGCTGCTGTAAGAGCAAGTTCGCTTGCCCACTGGCACCGCTCCGCGCGAGCGTTAGAGCGTAAAGCTGACGCAGCCGAGTGTCGGCCGGAAACGACTTAAGCCCTTCGTCGATGACGTCGTGGGCAAAAAGCGGTTCACCCATCTTGAGGAACCGCTCGCTCAAGAGCCGGAAAATTTCGGGCCCATCCGGCCTATGAGTGCGATCCTGCGCCTCCCAAAAAGCGGCCAGCTCGGCAAGCCTCGGCGCAGGCCGCGAGTCCAGCATCCTTTGCAAAGCGGCTAATGGCTCACCTTCGGATGCGGCAACCTTTTGGGGCTCGGCGCGTTGCTCCCCAGGCCGCTGAATCGTGTAACCCAACGCGGAGAGCAACTTGATCGTTTCGAGCGCGGTCTTGCGATCGTATTCTTTTTCGGATTCAGCCAGCTCGCCGTAAGGGACCAGACCGGGATGTTGTTTCGATGAATCGTTGCGGTGCGGCCCGTAAGTCCAACCTGAGAGGATCCGCTGCTGGGCCCAAACGTCGTGGGTGTTCTCCGCGAGCTGTTCCGCGAGTTCTTTCAGCCCGGGAGGCAGCTCAATCTTGGAGGTATCTTTGGGCTTCGGCGTATAGCTCAATTACTCTCTCCTGGCCTTGCCTGATTCTTACACGAGGCTGGAGCTGAGCATAGAGGAAGCCGGAAGATTCTCCCAATCAAGCTTGCGTAGATTCGCTGCGCGCCGAAATCGATTTCATCGCGTGCGGCTGTCGGATGCGGCATGGCCTGCAGATCGCCGTCATCCGCGAATCATGCAGTTTCAGATTTTCTTGCGCGCGAAGTGGAAAACCATGGGAGTGTCCTTGCCGTTTTGGCGCCAGGTCCACGTTTCGGTGATGTGATCGGCGTCTTCAAAGCGCAGCACCAGCTGATGCTGGTGCCCCGCCGTGGGCGAGGGCAGATTCGTCGCGGACTGAAAGGCAAACGTCAACTCTTTGACATCCGCGGCATTCGGTACCGCGCGCATGCGCGGCTGGTTGTTGGTCGGGCAATAATGGACCAGTGCTATCCCATCCCCATCCACGTTATATAGCGTAACCATCTCCTCCATCCCCGAAGGCGCGATGGTTTCGATGACCGCGGTGTCCGCGGCGACTACCTTGAAGCTCGTTCTTGCCAGCATCCCGTGGTCGTCCTTGCCTTCCCAGTCTCCGGCTAGGGCTTGCAGCCTTTTGAAGGCCGCTTCGGAATACGTCCCAGCCAGGATGGGCGCAACGCCTGCCACCGCAAGGACCACAAGGAAGAGAGTGATTTTTTTGAGCGACATGGATTGCCTCCAGGTACGTTTTTTTGTCCCTAGTCGGCCACTCGCTTGCTGCAAAACTGCACACCCCAAACTGACTTGTTGGACGCGAACGCTCTCGTAACGGTAGCAATACCCACGCCTGCACACGCCTGGGCAACTTGCACGTCTGCCAAGCGGTAACATAAACTGTTCCGGTTGATTTCATGCGTTTGAGGCGTGGCCGCCAAGCGGCCGCCGCCAGCCTGGCCCGACGTCCCCGCACATTCAACGACCGGTTGGCCAGCTCGCTTTCGAACGACCGATGGCAGGGGGAAGAGCGTGGCAAGTCCACTGGAAAATTGGGTTGATGAAACGGCGAGGCTCACCAAGCCCGACCGCGTCGTGTACTGCGACGGCTCGGAAGCCGAGTACCAGCGCATGGTCGGCGAGATGCTCCGCGGCGGCGATTCCGTCACCTTGAATGAGAAGACCTATCCGAATTGCCACCTCCATCGCAGCAGCCCCAATGACGTTGCCCGCACCGAGCATCTCACCTTCATCTGCTCGGCCACCAAAGACGCCGCCGGCCCCACCAACAATTGGATGGACCCCGAAGGCGCCAAGAACAGAGTTGGCGAGCTCCTTGATGGCGCCATGCGCGGTCGCACCATGTATGTGGTCCCGTACATCTTGGGTCCAGCCAGTTCGCCGCTCAGCAAAGTAGGCGTGGAAGCCACCGACAGCCCTTACGTGGTTGCCAGCATGCGCATCATGTCCCGCATGGGCAAGGTCGCCACCGAACGCCTCGGCTCCTCCAGCGATTTCGTTCCCGGCCTGCATTCCCTTGGCGATCTCGACCCGTTGCGCCGCTACATCGTTCACTTCCCCGAGGAAAAACTGATCTGGAGCGTGGGCTCCGGCTACGGCGGCAACGCCCTGCTCGGCAAAAAGTGTTTTGCCTTGCGCATCGCCAGTGTCATGGCGCGCGAACAAGGCTGGATGGCCGAGCACATGCTGATCCTTGGGCTTGAGTCCCCCGGCGGCAAAGTCACTTACATGGGCGCGGCATTTCCCAGCGCTTGCGGCAAAACCAACCTGGCCATGATGGTCTCGACCCTCGAAAGCCAGGGCTATCGCGTTTGGACCGTCGGCGACGACATCGCCTGGATGAAAATCGCTGAAGATGGCTACCTGCATGCCATCAATCCCGAAGCCGGATTTTTTGGCGTGGCCCCCGGCACCGGCATGAAGACCAATCCCAACGTCATGGGCGCGCTCACGAAAAACACTCTTTTCACCAACACCGCCATGACGGCCTCGAGAGAACCTTGGTGGGAAGGCATCGGCGACCCGCCTCCCGCAGGCCTCATCAACTGGAAAGGCGAGCCCTGGGACTCCTCGAAAGGTCCCGCCGCGCACCCCAATGCGCGTTACACCGTCCCCGCGAATCAGTCGCCAAGCATTTCCCCCCAGTGGGAAGCCTCAGAAGGTGTGCCCATCTCCGCGTTTATTTTTGGTGGCCGTCGCGCGCGCACTGCTCCATTAGTCTACGAATCCTTTGACTGGCAGCATGGCGTCTTCGTCGGCGCCACCATGGCTTCGGAAACCACCGCCGCCGCCACCGGAGATGTCGGCGTCACCCGCCGCGACCCTATGGCCATGCTTCCCTTCTGCGGTTACAACATGGCCGACTATTTCTCTCACTGGCTCGCGATGGGCAAGAAAATCCCCAAGCCACCCAAAATTTTCCATGTGAATTGGTTCCGCCGCGACGCCGACGGAAAATTCCTCTGGCCCGGCTACGGCGAAAACGTTCGCGTCTTGAAGTGGATCCTCGAACGCGTGGAAGGCCGCGGCGCGGCCCAAGAAACTCCCATTGGCTACGTTCCCGCCATAAACGGCCTCACGCTCGATGGACTGAAAATTTCGGACGAGGCGCTCCGCGAACTGCTGCGTGTTAATCCCGAAGATTGGGAAGCCGAAATGGACGACACCAAGGATTTCTTCACCAAATTCGGCGACCGCCTGCCTGACGCCATCCGCCAGGAACACGAAAAACTCGCGCGACGCTTCCAGCGCGCCGTCCCCGCCTAGCTCCTCGGCAAAGTCTTGTCCTTCGTAGGGGCACGACATGTCGTGCCCGTCTTCGCTGTGTTCGGCGTTTACCCAGACCCGGCCGGAGTACTCGTCTTCTCTGTGTTCTCTGTGTCCTCTGTGTTAAAAAAATCACACGCGCCTTGCCACAACCAAACGCACACAAGCAACACCGAGCCCAAAGCCCTCCGCACTTCCTTACAAGATTGTTTCGATTTCCGCGTCGATCGAGATGTGCGTGGCAGCGATGCCGTCTACGGAGAAGCGGGTCCCTTCCACTTCCGAGAAATGCAGGAAACGGCTGATGTGGTAGTCCTCGTCGTATCCGGAGAAGAGGCGCTCCGTTTCCGCGGGCGAGAGAGAAAATGACGAGAGAGCGACTGGCGTACCATACTTCCCTGCAAGAGCGATATAGCGTTGCACGAGTTCGCGGAGATTCATCATGGGCGTTGGTGGCCGCGCGGTGACCGAATTCGGCGCTGCTCGATTCTTCCTGCGGCAAAGTTTACTTCCGGGCGAAAGAGAAAAGAAGAAATAATCGCACCATCAGAGAGCAAGCCGACGGTTTGTCCGTGAGGCCGCCGATTAGGTAAGATGCTTGTCGGGCACGGAAAACAACAGGAGGAAGGATTATGAGTATCGCGGTGGGACAAGAAGCGCCGGATTTTGTACTGCAGAATCAGGACAAGAAACAAGTGAAGCTTTCGGATTTCGCGGGACAAAAAAACGTGGTTCTGGTGTGGTATCCGCTGGACTGGAGCCCGACCTGCACAAATGAACATGCCTGCATGGTGAACGAAATGAGGTTGTTCGAGACGCTCGACGCGGAGGTACTGGGCGTAAGCGTCGATAGCACCTGGTCGCACAAAGCCTACGCGGAAAAAATGGGCATCAAATATTCGCTCCTGGCGGATTTTCATCCCCGCGGCGCGATGAGCGAAAAGTACGGCGTCTATCTGGCGGACAAAGGAATCACCGGCCGGGCCATCGCCATCGTGAATAAAGCAGGAAAGGTGGCGTGGTTCAAGAACTACGATATTCCCGTCGTGCCGGATCTGAAGGAAGTTGCGGCCGCGCTGCAACAAGTAAAAACGGCGACTGCGTAAAACACGCCACACAATTCTGTGAGGTTATCAAAACGGGTCGGCGAGTGCCGGCCCGTTTTTTTTCAGAGTACGGTCGACCACGCATTGTCTTTCAGCGCGCAGCTAGAAACGCCGCGCCGAGCACTGGGACGAGCAGCCACAACAGTAACACCAAAATCCCGGCCAGCACCAGCGGGATGCGGATAGGGTTGCGCAGGGAGATCGCATAGATTGCCGCGACTCCCGGAATCACAACGAAAAACCAGTGCACTACGAAAGCGGTCCAGTCGATAGCTTCCGCAGGAATTATTTTTGAGATCCACGCTGTGGCGATATCTTTGGGAACGCCGGGAAATTGCAGCGCATAACTGATCGTAACGAAAACCAACAGTACGATGGCGATGGGATCGCGGCGCATGTGCTTGGCGCGATACGCCCGCAAGATGTTCTCCCTCCGGCGCGGCGCTCCGAACGGGTCGGGCTCCTCCGGCAGAACCAGCGTCCAGGCCCACGCAAGCGGAACCGCGGCGCCGAGCAATAGCGCCGACAAACAAAGAAATGCCACTCGCGGTGCAACCGGGAAGAAGGCCACCATGACGCGTCATTTGGCCGCGAGTTCGTTGCGCACCACCGTGCCGCCTTTCATGACGAACTTCACCGATTCGAGTACGCGCACGTCAGACAAAGGATCGCCAGCAACGGCAATGACGTCCGCATAGTGGCCAGTTTCCAACGCGCCCACGTTCGCCGCCCACCCCAGCAAATCCGCCGCGTTAATCGTCGCCGCCTGAATCGCCTCAATCGGTTTCATGCCCCACTCCGTCATTTTGGCGAATTGCCGCGCGTTGTCTGCGTGCGGGTAGACGCCCGCATCTGTGCCGAAAGCCATCTTTGCGCCGGACTGATACGCATGACGGAAATTTTCCCGTTGCAAACGCCCGAGTTTTTTCTCTTTCTCAATGGATTCGGCAAGCATCCCGGCTTTCGCGCCTTCCTGCAAAATAAAATCGTCGTTGTAAATGTCGAACACCAGATACGTGCCGTGCTGTTTGGCCAGCGCGATGCCTTCATCGTCGATCAAGCTGGAATGCTCGATGGAATCGATCCCGGCGCGGATGGCGTCCTTAATAGACTGCGTGCCGTGCGCGTGCGCCGCGACTTTGCGGCCCAGTTTGTGCGCTTCTTCGGTGATAGCTTGCAGCTCTTCCAGCGTATATTGCGGCGTTCCGGGCTGATCGCCTTTGCTCAGCACTCCGCCCGACGCGCAAACTTTGATCAGGTCTGCGCCGTACTTAATCGTTTCGCGGACTTTCGCGCGGGCCGCCCACGGACCGTCGGCCACGCCCTCTGCCTTGTAGTGATATTCCAAGGGCAGCAGATTGTTGTCGCAATGCCCGCCGGTGATTCCGAGTGGCGGCCCGGAAACGAGCATGCGCGGCCCCTCCACATCCCCCGCGTTAATGCCGTCGCGAAGCGCCACATCGGTGAAGGCATCCGCGCCAACATTGCGCACGGTAGTGAACCCGGCGCGCAGCGTGAGCCGCGCGTTCTTAACTCCGGTGACGGCTTCGCGCGGAACGGAGATGCCCAGGCTGGCGTAGCCATTGTCTGTGGGATTGAACGTGAGATGCGTGTGTACATCGATCAACCCGGGGAGGCAAGTAGCCGCGGAAAGATCCACCGCCGTGACGCTCTCCGGCAGTTTCGCCCCAGCCGCTGGCCCGACCGTGAGGATAACTCCCTGGGCGTCGAACACCACCATTTGATCGTCCAGCGTGCGCCCCGAGCGCACATCCAGCAATTTTCCGCACCGCACGGCGCCCGGCGCCGCCGAGGTCATGGACGCAAACAGCCCACAGGCCATCGCGCCAAGCAAAACTTTACGCATCGGTCTCTCCTGAACACACGACCGAGCATATCTCGCCCAGCACAATTTGGAAAATGCCGAACTGTCACGCCGGCGAATCGCTCTGCTTTCTCTCCGCTCTTGGCTCTTCGTTCTTGGCTCTTCGCTCACCACTCGTTTACCCCGACCCGGTCGGGGTCACTCGCCACTGCCCTTTCGCCGTCGCCCTCCCCCCGCTTGTCATCCCGAACCCGCGGTTCTTGCGGGTGAGGGATCTGCTTTTTCTTCCGTCGCCACCAGTCACCAGCCACTCGCCACTGTCTTTCTTCCCTCCCTCCGCTCCGCCGGAAAAGCGCTCGTCCCAATCCGCAATCTATTAGGAGACTTGCGCACGACCCGCACCGCTAGGCGTCAAGAATGCGAGCAAAGCGGCCACTATAAACAGAGCCGGTACATCTCCAAACAAGTGGCCATGCTCAGAGGGCATTCGCAGAGCTTGCACCGTCATGATTCCGGCGTGGACAACGCTCGAAAACACGGTAAACCAAATCAGACTTAGATGACGAAGAGGATTCCGGGAAGCGATCAAGAGGAAGACGCCAAGGGTCGCATAAACTCCGAGGATCATTTGCTCATACTGGGCCTGGTTTGGACTCCACCGCCATCCTGAGGGCCACAGGGCCATCATGAGGGGATAGACTCCGAAGATGAAAATCAAACCGACCAAAATTAGGGCAACACGAAGATAGCTTAAACGAGTTGCAGCCGTCACGAAGCACCTCCTTCAATCTTCCTTGGGGGATAGCAGTGTTGGAGCGGATACTAGGTGTCTAGTTTCAGCTTGTCAACATCAGATGCACTGAAGAGAGTCGGCCACTTGTCCGGTCAGCGCGTTATTCAGGACTTGCCCATCTTCGCTAAACGGCAAGTAGGATTCTCTAACTACTCAATGTCAGCAGTTAGGGGTAGACTCACCGCATGACCACTCGGGCCAACAAGTCTTACGGGCCTGAAGCCCCAATGGGGTCTCAAGATGGGTCGCACCCAGTCGCTTATGCCGTTTTGTCGGGCATTGCCGTCGGTCTGCTTCTGCCGGTGGTCGGCCTTCTCCTAGACACTCACGACACTTCCTTCAGCGCGCTTCTTCCCGCTTCGCTTGCAGGTGGTGCCATTGTCGCTTTTTTCGTTTGGCGTCGCGAACGCCAGACCTCGTTTTTTGAGCCCCACGGTCCATTTGAGAGCGGTGACAAGCACACTGACGCCAGCAAACTCCGGCCCAGGGATGTTTGGACGCCGGAATCCAAGCACCTTGTTCCGTTCGGTCCTGGTGGCGTGGGCCAGTGGACTGCTCACCCCATCGGACTTGTCATCGTGATCGGCTTAGTGGTCATGGGCCTAGTTTCTCCAGCCCCGGTGAGTGAACTCACGTTCTTTTCCCTTCTAGGTGGTGCCGTTGTCGGCTTGTTCCTGTGGCTATATCACCGGTAATCAAATCCGATTATCAATGTGCGAGTTGTCGGTCAGACGTTAACTCCTGATTAGTCGGGTTACCGGGTAACCCGGCTGTAACCGTGACTTGCCCGTCTTGCCAGTGCCAATTCGAACGGACACCGCCCCATCCTACTGTAGACAAGCTATTTACAAGTAACTACTTGACAATCTATACCCATATGTTATAATATCTCCAGAAAGTTGGCACGATTCTGGCGTGCCACTCGACCCCATGCTCGCTCGCCAGATGGCCCTTCTAAATCCTTTAGAAGCAACACTTCCAGAATGTTTACTGTTTGGGCATCATACTGTGCAGCTAAATCTTTTGGAATCAACACTTGCGAGTTGCTCTCAACACATTGAAAACACAGCCACTTTAAATCCCGCAGAATCCGAACTTACGCACCATGCGCTCCTAACACCCTTAGTATCAACACTTACGAAAAAACCGGGGGAGGGGGGCCCCCAGGCTACAGACCCGGCGATCGCCACTCATCACTCGTCACTCGCCACTCATCACTCGTCACTCGCCACTCGTCACTCGCCACTCGCCACTCGCCACTCGCCACTCGCCACTCGGAGAGGACACCATGAACGTAGCCCAGGCTGTTCGTACAGCTAACCCTCACGCGACATCTCCCGGCCCCTCGAAACATAAATCCAAAATCCGTGTTCATAATAAAAGAAGCCGGAGAGCACCCAGCTGGACCGGCATTTCCGTAAGTACCAATAACTGGCAATTTTCATGCACCGCGCCAGGGGACGCAAACGACATCTGATTCAGGAGAGGATTTTGTATGCGAAAAACGATTTTGATTCCAACACTGCTTCTGGGACTGGCGGTTTCGCTGGCGCCCGCGGCTTCCTTCGGCCAGATTGCCGTGGGAGTGGGAATATCCGTCCGCGTCGCACCGCCCGCGATTCCCGTGTACGTGCAGCCGCCCTGTCCCGTGGAAGGATACCTCTGGACGCCGGGTTACTGGGCATACGGCGATGATGGATATTACTGGGTACCGGGCGTGTGGCTGGCGCCGCCGCGCGTGGGCGTCCTTTGGACTCCGGGATACTGGGGCTGGAGTGAAGGCGTGTATGTATTCCACGGCGGCTATTGGGGCCCGCACATCGGATTCTACGGCGGAGTGAACTACGGATTCGGTTATGGCGGAGTGGGATTCGTCGGCGGCGAATGGCGAGGCGGCCACTTCGCATATAACACGGCGGTGGTCAACGTGAACACCACGGTGATCCATAACACCTACGTGAACAAGACGGTCATCGTAAACAACACCACCGTAAACCGGACGAGCTTTAATGGCGGGCCGGGAGGAATTTCGACGCGGGCCAACGAGCGAGAGATCGCCGCCAGCCATGAGACCCACGTTCAGCCGACTCACGAGCAGCTTTCGCACGAGACCAGCGCGCGGAGCGACAAGTCAAACTTCTATTCGCAAAATCACGGCAAGCCGGCGAATGCGGCAGTAAGCAGGGTCAATGCGCGCGAAGCGAATCAGCAACAGCGCATCGGCAACGGCGTGAAGAACGGACAACTGACGCCTCGCCAGACGGCAAACCTGGAGAACAAGCAAGCCAAAATCAACAATGAAGTGCGTAACGACCGCAAGGCCAACGGCGGGACGCTGACTCCGGCGGAGCGCAAGCAAGTGAACCATCAGCAGAACCAGGCGAGCAGGGCCATCGCCAACGACAGGCACGATACGCATACCGATCGTCCTCCGGCGGCGGCACCGAGAGCGGAACACTCGGCGGCAGCGGCGTCGAAGCCTCAACCGCAGCACCAGCAACAACAGCAGCCGAAAGGCAACGAACACCCGCATCGCTAAGCCGGACGATCATCCGGCGTGAATGTTTGAACCCCCGTCCTCGTGAAACCGAGGACGGGGGTTTTGTTTGTTCGCAGGCATGCGCCAGCAACCGTTAATTATTTAATCGTGGCGGGATTGGCTGGCGCGGAGAAGGAGCGCACGAAGAGGACCAGCTGCCAGCGCTGGTCGGGTGTGAGCCGTTTTTTGAAGGAGGGCATCGGCTCGCGGCCTTCGCTGATTTGATAGAAGATTTCGCCGTCGGTGATGCGGCTCATGCGGCTGGCGTCAGTAAGATTGGCGGGCTGGGTGTCGTGCATGATGGCTTGGGGACCGTCGCCTTTGCCGGTATCGCCGTGGCAGTCGGAGCATTTGTCGCGATAGAGAATTTTTGCGGCGGCGAGGTTGGTCCCGAAGGGTTGGAGCGGGTTCTTTAGATTTTTCACGTCATCGGGGACTCGCCATTGTGTTCTTTCGTGATGAACGGCGAGGCTGATGGAAATGCAGACGAGGACGAGGAGAGAGGCGAAGAGGAATTTGCGGACTTTTAAGGTGCTTCGGGAAGTTGGAGTCATGAGCCGATGGGCAAATTCTCGCATGAGCGGCGGGGCGACGGAAAGTAGGTTTGGCAGCGAAAGGCAAACGCGGATTTAACGCAGAGTTCACAGAGGACACAGAGCGGACGGGAGACGAAAATCAGGAGGCGCGGAAAATAAGATAAAGGAGTTCGCCGTTAAGGAAGAGGATGGCGGCGGTCACGATCCAAGCGAGGATTTGCGTGACGCGGGAGTTGGTGAATTCGCCCATTTTGGCGCGGGAGCCGGTGAACTGAATGAGCGGAATGACGGCAAAAGGCAACTGAAAACTCAGAATGACCTGGCTGAGGATGAGAAGCGAAGTTACTTTACTTTCGCCGGCGATGCCGATCACCAGCGCTGCGGGAAGAATGGCAAGAGAACGAGTGATAAGACGGCGAAGCCAGGGCTTGAGGCGGATTTCGAGAAAGCCTTCCATGACGATTTGGCCGGCCAGGGTTCCGGTGAGCGTCGAGTTTTGTCCGGAGGCCAAAAGAGCGCAGGCGAAGAGCGTGCTGGCGAGGGGCACACCGAGAACGGGGCTGAGGAGTTTGTAGGCCTGGCTGATGTCGGCGACGTCGTGAAGGCCGCGGGTGTGAAAGGCGGCGGCGCCGAGGACCAGGATGGCAGCGTTGATGAAGAGTGCGAAGCCGAGGGCCACTGTGGAATCAAAGACGGCGTAGTGAATGGCTTCACGGCGATTGGCGACGGAAGCGCCGAAGGCGCGCGTCTGGATGATGCTGGAATGTAGATACAGATTGTGCGGCATGACCGTGGCGCCGAGAATGCCAATGGCGATGTAGAGCATTTCGCGGTTGCGAAGGATTTCGACGTTGGGGATGAGGCCATGGGCGGCTTCGCGCCAGAGCGGATGCGCGAAGAAAAGTTCGTAGGCGAAGCAGCCCGCAATCGTGGCGATAAGAGTGACGACGAAGGCTTCGATGAGGCGAAAGCCGCGGCCCTGCAGAGCGAGGACAATCAGGATGTCCAGGGCGGTGATCAGGACGCCGGCGAGTAGCGGCAGGCCGAACAGAAGCTGAAGGGCGATGGCGGAGCCGAGGACTTCGGCGAGGTCGCAGGCGGCGATGGCGATTTCGCAAACGATCCAAAGAGCGATCGAAGTGCGGCGCGAATAGTGCTCGCGGCAGGCCTGGGCGAGGTCGCGGCCGGTCGCGATGCCGAGCTTGGCGGAAAGCGCTTGGAGAAACATCGCCATGAGGTTGCTGAGAAGGATGACGCTGAGCAGCGTGTAGCCGAAGCGGGAGCCGCCGGCAATGTCCGTGGCCCAGTTGCCCGGATCCATGTACCCGACGGCGACAAGATAACCGGGGCCGGCGAATGCGAAGATTTTGCGGAGCCAGGAAGCGCCCGAGGCGAAAGGGATTGTGCGATGAGACTCCGGGAGCGATGGCAACGCAGCGCCGTTGCGCATGCCCGGAGTGGAGATAAGTCCGGACGGAGAATCGGTAGCGAGGGGCGGGTCGGTTTCGAGTTGTGGCGTGAGCGCAGGTGCCATGGTTCAGGTTAACTACGGTAAACTCAGTTTTGATACTATACTTAACGCTGTTCACTGTCAATGGAACTGTGTGGAGAGGTTGCTCAGTTAGCGGGGAGACAGCTGCGAGCCGGAAGACGGCGCGAGCGCACGGCATGCGGCTGTGATACCTTCGAAGAAGTGGCAAAGCGCGAAGACGTTTAACTGGAGAGGAAGACGATGGAAGAGCAGCGGCCGGTGCAGGGGCAGGTGCAGATCAAAGCGGACGAAAAGGAATTGCAGGGGCAGTACAGCAACCTGGTGATGATTCACCACAGTCTGGAAGAGTTCACGCTGAATTTCATTTATATTTTCCCCAATGGCACCCAGGGAAAGCTGCTGAACAGTACGATTGTAAGTCCGGGACACGCGAAGAGGATCTGGCGGGCGATGGGAGAGAATATCGCGCGGTACGAAGCGCAGTTCGGGCCGATCAAAGAGTCGCCGGAAGGCAGCGCGCCGGTTCCCAATGTCGGTTTTGTGCAGTAAGACAGAGATTCGGAATGAATGACAGTCTGGCTACAGAGATCTCTCGTGATGAGAACTTTTCGTTCAGCGGAAGAACGAATTCGAACAACGAAGCCGAAGACATCGCAGAGGAGCATGCTAGCGCCCATGATGTCTGTGAGCGACTTTAGGAGCGGGATTCCTCAGAAGTCGTGCCACGGTCTTTAGGATTTCGCGCGAAAGGTGCTCGTCTGATATTGCGCGAGCCACGCCGATGGCGCCGACGAGCGCGCAATACGTCATGATTGCTCGCGATCTTGCGGTGCCTTTGTCCTTCACGCTCGCGTCACGAAGCAAAGTCGCGAGTAACTGAATGCTCCCTTGAGCCTCCTGAGTGACGAGTGCGCGAGTTCGCTTGTGGCTTCGTGCGAAGTCTCCTGCCAAAGCGCCGACTGGGCAGCCGGTGCCCGGATGATCGCGATGCGCCTTGCTCAAATAATCGTCGACTAGCGACTCGTACGTAACTGGCGGCCCGCCCGAGGCAGCGGTATCCAGCTGGCGCTTCCACGTTCCAAGCGCAGAGCCGACGGCTTCGGCCACCAAGTCATCGCGCGAATCGAAGTGTTTGTAGAAGCCGCCCACCGTAAGACCGGCTTCCTTCATCAGGTCTGCGATGCCGATCCCCGCAAGCCCTTTTTCGCGGAACCTTTTCGAGGCAAGAGCAACGATCCGCTGGTGAGTTTTCGCCTTTTCTGCCATGGAATGGCCCATAGCGTCCCCTCCAAAAAAACTCGAAATGGATGTATCCCTCGAATAGGGGCTGGCATCCAATTCTGCGAATAGGATTATAACAATAATCCAGAGTGACACAAGAAGGTGGACATGAGACTTGAAGGAAAAGTTGCACTGATTACTGGCGGCAACAGCGGCATCGGTCTCGCGACGGCGAAGCAGTTTGTGAACGAAGGCGCGTACGTCTACATAAGCGGGCGCCGCGATACAGAGCTGGCGGCGGCGGTAAAGGAAATCGGGAAAAATGTCACCGGAATACAAGGAGACGTGTCGAACCTCGGCGATCTTGATCGCCTCTTCGCACAAATCAAGCGAGAGAAAGGCAAGCTCGATATTGTGTTCGCGAATGCCGGTGCTGCGAAGTTTGCTCCCTTGGGGAAAATAACTGAAGACCATTACGACTCGCTCTTTAACAGCAATCTGAAAGGACTCCTTTTCACGGTACAGAAGGCACTTCCCCTAATGCCGGATGGCGCGTCGATCATCCTGAATGCGTCCACCGCCGCCAGCAAAGCGCCCGCGCCCGAGTGGAGTGTCTACAGCGCCACCAAGGCCGCCGTGCGTTCCTTCGCGCGCACGTGGACGACTGACTTGAAGCATCGACGCATTCGCGTGAACGCCGTGAGCCCAGGCTATACCAGCACGCCCCCATGGGATTCCGTACAAGGGGCCGACCAACTCATGAAGAATATTTCCACCAGCATTCCGCTCGGCAGGTTCGGCACACCCGATGAGATCGCGAAGGCCGTGGTCTTTCTCGCATCCGAAGACAGCAGCTACATCACGGGAACGGAATTGTTTGTAGATGGCGGTTTCGCCCAAGTCTGAGGCATGAAGAGCGGAGTCTACACAAGGCGGGCATGAGCAGAGCAGCTTTGAGCAATGGCAGTAATATGAATGGGTCTCCACGCGGTCAAAGCGTAACTTTTTCGAACGAAAGGAGTTTTCTTATGCGGCAGTTACAACTCATAGCTCACGGCGAACCTTCCGATGTCATCGAACTCAAGACCGTCCCCGAACCGCCTCTTGGCCAGGACGATGTTCTCATCTCGATGGAAGCGGCCCCGCTCAATCCATCAGACTTTCTGTTTGTCCGCGGGACGTACGGCGTCCGGCCAGCCTTCCCATCCTCGGTAGGCGCGGAGGGTGTTGGCCGAGTCGCAAAGATCGGATCGAAGGTTGATGTCGCTCTTCGGGGCAAGCGAGTCCTGATTATCCCGACTTACGAGCAGGGCACCTGGGCAGACCAAATTGTCGCCCCAGTGCGCAACCTCGTGCCAATCAGCGACGAAGCGGATCCCCTACAACTTTCGATGATCGGAATTAACCCTGCTACCGCCTATCTCTTGCTGAACCGGTACGTTTCCCTGATGCCCGGCGACTGGATCGGTCAAACCGCAGCCAACGCGGCCATGGGGCAGTACATCATTGCGCTCGCGAAGCTCGCGGGAGTCAAGACGCTGAATGTCGTCCGGCGGGAAGAGGCTGCCGAACAGGTGCGGCAGTGGGGAGGTGACCGCGTAGTCCTCCAAGAGGATAACCTGCACAAGGATGTTGAGAAGGCTCTCGGGGGGAAGAAACTTAGTCTCGTCCTCGATACCGTGGGTGGAGTTGCCGTGGGCGAGTTGGCCAAATCGCTTAAACCTGGCGGCTCGGTTGTCGCGTACGGCATGCAAAGCGGGCAATTCCCAGCGATGCCGCCCAAAGAGTTCATCTACCGTGGTCTTAGCCTCCACGGATTCTGGCTCATCAATTGGATACGCAACGCGCCGCGCACAGAGATCGAGGAGATTTACCAGAAGCTGGGAGACCTCGTAGCTGATGGATCGCTCTCCGCCGCAGTGGAGCATGTGTATCAGCTCGACCAGTTCAAGGAAGCGTTCAAGCAATCCTTGAAATCGAATCGCAGCGGCAAGATCCTGTTCAAGTTTTAGCGACCATGGAAGCACGCTCAGGTCGCCGGACCGTCACTAGACATTTTTATGGACAGCGCCAAAATTGAAAGAATTTCCAAAGCGCTAGCTGACGAAACGCGGCTGCTGATTTTCGAGGCTATCGCCGGCAATAAGGAAATCAGCTGCGGCAAAATTGCGACCCTACGCAGAGTAACGCCGGCGACGGTTTCGCATCACGTTAAGATCCTGTCCGACGCGGGGCTGATCGAGTGCCGTCGTCACGGACAATTCGTGCACAATCGCGTGGTGCCGCAGACGATCGAAGTCTATGCGCGCGCGCTATGCAGGCTCTCCCGAGCTCAGAAACAAATCGGACGCAGTTGAAGGTGAACGTGCACCTGAAACGTGAGAGTCGCGAATACGCCCCTGCTCTTATTTTGCACTCGCTCCATTCACTCCCCAGAATCTGGCACTCTCAGGGCGGCGGATTCAAATTCCGTCATAGCGTGAATACCCGCGGTTTGCCCAATAGTCCGGCGGTTCGTCTTCAGTATAGGTAATCCGCGTAATCGCCTTGATGTTCTTCAGGCCTAGTTTCGCGGGTATAAGCAGTCGCAGCGGAGCCCCGTGCTCCACTGTGATGGTCCTAATTGCACGCAACCTTGATGATCGCAAATAATTGACGCATAATAGTTTGCACCATTCGCAGAGTGGGCCTGTAGCTCAGGTGGCTAGAGCGCGCCCCTGATAAGGGCGAGGTCGGTGGTTCAAGTCCACCCAGGCCCACCATTGCCTCTCGTCGCTGGTATCCGATCTGATCATCAAGAACGTTGGTGCGTTAATGCGAGACACCTCCATGTGCTGGTTCCTGGCCGAGAGAAATGCCCGCTTTGCGGTCCGTGACATTATATCGTGCTACGATACTTCTGGCCAGCGTGCAAGGACCTCGTGCGGCCGGTTTTGTCGAGAGGGTAAATGATGCGGCTGCCCAACACATGTGCAAAAGAAGTGAGCGAATGAACCTGGGAACGCTTCATGCTCATAATGTCTTCAACCTGAATCCCGCGTACAGTCAACGCGTCGGCGATGAGCGAACGGTGGCAACGCCATGGAACTGCTTCCGCGCACATAATCGCGCTCCGCTTCTGCCCGACCAATTTCATCAATCGCTGTAATGCCGCTTCAAACTCGGAGGTCTGCATATAATCAGCAAAGCCACGAAATGAGGAATTGCGCCAGCCCATGTTCGGCGAATCGCGTCGTGCATGGCGCAAGCCTCCCAGCTTTCGCAAATGCACGTAGCCGATCCTTGCGGCTCGCAGCTTTGTAGACAGGATCTCCCGGTTGAACTGAGGGTTGTGTCTCGATCGGGGGATACTGCGCACGTCTATGACGCGCTTGACGCGGTGCGCCCGCAGAAGATCGCGGAAGTCTTTCCATGTGCGGTTCGAATGCCCAATGGTCAGGACGGCGGGGATCATGAGTTCACTCAATAGCCGGCAAATTCTTCGGAGCGGATAGATTCGTGAAAAATCGTTTGGGCCGGGAGCTGCTTCCGTTGCTGAATCATTGCAAGCATTAGGTGAGTTGTACTTTTCCGAAAGTAAGTACGCCGAAACCTGCTTGCTCCAGGGCAGCATCCGCCTGCCAGAGTGCCCCCACTTTCTTTTTTGTCCGCGCGTGCTGCGGAGTCCACAGCCCGCTGAGTCAGTTCCCGCGCCTTGTGAAGTGACTAGCGTATGCCTGAGTGTTAGATTCGAGTGCGTCCCCGAAGTGCTCCTATTCGGGCGAGCCGTGCAGTTTGGATTCCATCGCTACTCTGTATTCACTATTGACTTGTAGATTTAGCCATGCGGGCGATAATCCGGCTGCACTTTTCCCTATTCTGAACGGCTTCTGCAAGATCACGGACTTCGTCTGCAACCTGTTTGCCCTGGGCTTTTCTTTGCAGGTAGAGCGGCAACCCTCTCCGATACCAATTCTCTGCTCCGCGGCAATCCTCAAGTTCCGTGGAAGGAAGGTGCGACTTGAACGCGAAGTTTGTGTACAAATCGGCGATAGCGACCTGCGTCTCGGCGACTTCGAATCGATGAGATTCATTAGCAGGATCTGCTTGTGAAAGGGTTTCCATCAAAGCGAGCGTCTTTTTGTAGTTGTCTAGAGCTCCTTGCATATCCCCCTTCTCCTCAAAAATCGCGCCAATCTTATAATAAGTCGTGGACAAACCATTGCGCGCCCTGGTGTCCTGCGGGTCAGCCGCTACAAGTGCTGCGCGGATGGCGAGCGCTTTGCGGTAGTAGCTGAGGGCCCCGTCGAGATCACCCTGTCTTCTCAGGATCAATCCGGTGTCGCCATACGCGAAGGTGATGTTGTAGCGCGTCCGTACGTTGTCTGGATGCAACGCCAATTGTGCTTCATCAATTGCAAGAGCAGCTTGCTCGTGCTCGAAAGCCGGCTGCAATTGATTCTGCACGATCAGCACACTGGCAACACGTTTGTGCGAGAAAGAGAGTTGCGTTTGATACTGTTCATTCCGGGGATCAGCTTTGGCAAGCCGTTGATAAACGGCGAGGGCCTTCTGGTGGTAGGTCAACCCCTGGGTCAGATTATTCGCATCGTTGAAGCGGAACCCAGTATCCGAGTATGCATCAGCGAGGTCAGACTCAACCTTCAGGTCTTCCGGGTTGGAGGCAGACAATTCCTCCAGGCTCTGCACCGCCTCATCCAAAGATCGTTTACGGCCACTCTCATCGCCCACGTTCGCCTGGATAAAGGACAAATTGATTTTCGAATTAGCCACCTCACGTCGAATATCCCGATTCGAAGGGTTCAGCGAAAGGGCAGCTTCCAGCAGTTCAACCGCTTTGCGGGCGTTCTGGAGCGCTCTCGGAGTGTCACCGCTATTGGCGTCCCGAGGATTGCCCTGAACAGTCGCAAGTCTGTCGTAGGCCGCTGCCAACTCTCGCAGCAGCGTGGGGTCGGATTGGGACTCTTGTGCCAGCCCATCCAAGTACTCCTGCGCGCGCTGGATGATCAGTTTTCTTGCTGCCGTCGCCCCAGGCAGTTCCCGAATCGAATCGTGGACTTCGAACATAAGCGAATTGGCCAACTTGCGTACGTCATTGAAGCGGCGTTCGGCGCGAGCACGTTCGGCGCGGGCAATACGCGCCTGGCGGAGGGTCACGCCGGTGGCGGACAACAGCGCGAGCGTTACCAGTACAGCCGCAGCAACACCGACTTTGTGGCGGGCGATGAATTTCGACGCCCGATAGGCGAACGTATCTTGGCGCGCGATGACAGGGAGATGTTCGAGATGGCGCCGGATATCCTGAGCGAATTGCTCGACAGAGGAATAGCGGCGCTGGGGCTCCTTGCGCAGAGCCATGAGCACGATATTGTCGAGGTCGCCGCTCAATCGTTTGCTGAGTTTTTCGGGCGAGCCTTCTCGCGTGGCAGTGAGCGATGAATCGGCGGCCGGCCTTCTTTCGCCTTCGTTAGCTGGGAGCTGCTTCCGCAGGACCGCCATGCTCGGTCTTTCCGGCTCGGTTTCGCAGACCGCGCGGGAAAGCTCGTGGGGTGTGAGCGTCGGGACATTGTAGGGAGCGCGTCCGGTAAGCAGCTCATACAGAACCACTCCCAGGGAATAGACGTCGCTGGCCGTGGTGATCGGCTCTCCTTTGATTTGCTCGGGGCTGGCGTACTCTGGCGTCAGTAATCGCACCAGGCTGATGGTTTGCTCTGGCTGATTGCTCGCTTCGCTCGATTCCAGGATCTTGGCGATCCCGAAATCCAGCAGCTTTGGAACTCCTTCCGCGTTGACCAGGACATTGCCGGGCTTGATGTCGCGATGAATGATCAGCCGCTGATGCGCGTACTGCACGGCCGCACAGATTTGAAGAAAAAGGTTCAGCCGTTCGGTCGTGGCGAGTTTGTGCACATCACAATACTCGTCAAGGCGCTGGCCTTCGACCAGCTCCATCACGAGGTATGGCAAGCCCTCTGCAGTTGTGCCTCCGTCCAATATTCTCGCGATGTTGGGGTGATTCAAGCTCGCCAGGATTTGGCGTTCGTTCTTAAAGCGGCTGGTTGTAAACTCTGCGCCCAGTTCGGAGCGCACGATTTTCAGGGCAACTTGCTGTTTGTATTGGCCGTCAGCGCGAATCGCGCGATACACCGCGCCCATCCCGCCGACGGCGATTTCTTCAAGGATTTCGTACGCGCCAATTCGCTTGCCCGGCGGTAGGCGGAATCGAGTTTCCTCATCAAGGTTAAGAGTTGGCGAGGAAACCGGATTCAGCACGTCTGTGCCTGCTTGTTCGTGAGAAGCAATCAGCGATTCGACTTCGTTGCGCAAAGACAGGTCCGCGCAGGCACTGTCCAGAAATTCCGGCCGCCTCGCTGCATCCAGTTCCAGAGCAGATTCAAGGATTGGCCTGATTTTCTGCCATCGTTCCGGTGTCATGCGCTGGTTGCTCCATGGCTCAACTCGCGCAGCAGCCAAGCGCGCGCCGAGGCCCAGGAGCGCTTGACCGTGGCTGGAGAGATTCCCAGAAACTCCGAGGTATCTTCAATGGAAAGTCCACCGAAGTAGCGCAGCTCGATGATCTGACTTTGCTGGGAATCAAGTTTGGCGAGGCGATCTAGAGCTTCGTCGAGAGCGAGGAGATCCACGTCGCGCTGTGGCGAGGCGATGCTCTCGTCCAGAGTCAATCGCGTTAAGCCGGCGCCGCGTTTGGCGGCACGCCGGTTGCGCTCGTAGTCCACCAGAATCCAGCGCATCAATTGAGCGGCGATGCCAAGGAAATGCGCGCGATTCTCTACATGGAGGCATTTTTCCTCTGCAAGTCTCAGGTAAGCCTCGTGGACCAGCGCAGTGGTTTGAAGGGTGTGATTCGGACGCTGCTGGCGAAGGTTGGCGCGAGCGAGGCGCCGCAGCTCGTTGTAGACAAGAGGCAAGATGGCCTCGAGCGCCTTCCGATCCCCATTCCCCCAATGGATGAGGAGTTCACTAAGTTGCCTGGAGGGAGTTGAACCCACGTCGGGGCCTCTGGGCATGGTCACCACCGCGAGGACGATGCCGGGAGAATAGTCAAAAGCCCGCCAAAGTTCAACTCCTTCTATTGAACGCGTTGAAAAGACATGGGTTGGGGCTTTGGTAGAGTCGTGTGCCGGACCTGCCATAGATCTCTCCGCTGCGTGAGCCAGTTTGGCTTGGTTTTCCGATTAACTAGGGTAGAGGAAGTTTCCACAAGGGATGCATGCCGAGAGGCGTACCCAGACTGCCGAACGAGAAAGAATTCCGGAAGTAAATCGGCAGATGTTATTCGAAGGAGAAGGAGCGAACCATGAGAAATGGTGAATGGAGCAAGTTGGTGAGCGTCGCGGGCAGGATTCTGCTGGCTTTCTTGTTCGTATTCTCACAGGGCGCCTGGGCGGGCCAGGACCCGAAGGCCAAAGACAACCTGAAGCCAGCGGAGAAGGCGGGGGTCCAGCAGACGGACGAAAAGCTATCGTCTGCCACGACACAGGCGAAGACTGAAACGGACGAGGGTCAGGCTGAAAGCTCTGAGAAGTCTGCGGAGGAAAAGCCCTCAGGAGATGGCGGGCAGGGAGACATCAAGGTGCATGGCCATTGGACCATCGAGGTCCGCGACCCCGACGGTACGGTCGTCAGCCATCGCGAATTTGAAAATAGTATTCAACAAGGGGCGCAAGCACTGACTGCGATCTTGGGACATCAAGCTGCATCGGGGTTCTGGAGTGTTGACCTATACGTATCGCCTAACTGCGGAAATGTTAACTCTCCTGCTTGCATAATCGCGGAACCCGGTCCTCCACTTTTTATTGTTCCTCCTAATTCCACCAATCTGGTGGCGAGTGTCACGAATAGCGGGGCAAGTCTGACGCTGGCGGGCAGCGTGCAAGCTCCAGTGGCGATGCAGATTGCAAACGTCCAGACCGTATTATCAACCTGCTTACCAAGGTTTAGTTCCGCGGCTTGCACTCAAGTGGGCGGCCCGGGCGCAGGCCAATATGCGGCCTTTGGATTCACCTCAACCAATCGGGCGACGCCAGATGTAGTTCAAGCGGGTCAGATCGTGCAAGTCACCGTCGTGATCAGCTTTTCTTGAGATATGGGTCGAGACATTCGACTTGAATTGAGGGATCGGCAACGGTGCAGGATTTCCGGAGCAAATCGAAAGAGAAGGAGCAACCATGAGAAACGGTGAATGGAGAAATCTGGTTAGCGTCGTAGGCAGGATTTTGCTGGCGTCCTTGTTCGTATTCTCACAAGGCGCTTGGGCGGGCCGGGACGTGAAAGCCCAGGATAAGCCGAAGCTAGCGCAAAATGCGGCGATTCAGCAGACGGGCGCAAAACCATCGCCTGTGACCACCCCGGCGAAGCCTGAGACGGAAGAGAGCCAAGCGGAAACTTCAGAGAAGTCTTCTGCGGAGGAGAAGCCATCAGGGGATGGCAATCACGAGGGCATCAAGGTGCACGGTCACTGGACAATCGAAGTGCGCAACCCCGATGGGTCGTTCGTCAGTCACCGCGAGTTTGAGAATAGCCTTCAACAGGGATCAGGACCAGTCGGGCTGACGGGGGTCTTGGGACATCTGAATACCGCGGGGTACTGGAGTGTCTTCCTAGTTGCGTCACCGAACTGTGGTGTAGTTCAGGGAATATCTTTTTACTCCTGCCAAATCTTTGAGCCTTCTGTAACCGGAGGAAGCGTTCAGCCTCCTGTATCCAATAATCTGGGGGTGAATGCCCCGATTGGCGGGGCGACTCTGACGCTGCAGGGAAGCGTACAGGTTCCTGCGTCACCTGCGTCAGTACAGATTACATCCGTCCAGACGGGAATTGCACTCTGCCCACCATCGTCGTCCCCCCAGGCTTGTGTAGCATCGGCGCTCGCACCAAGCCAGATAATTACGTCAGCCAATCTGAAGATCCCAATTGCCGTCCAAGCTAATCAGATCGTCCAGGTCAGCGTGGTCATCAGCTTCTCATAAGGCGAAACCCATACCTCAAACTGCCCTGGAAAAGACATTCGTGGGTCTATGCGATGAATGCAACTGGTTCCGGCAACCCGGCGCGCAGCGGAAGGCTCGCAAAGGGGTTTCAGACGGGAGGTGTGGCATGAAATGCGGAGGAGTATCTAGATTCCTAGTTGTCCTGCTCGCCGGTGTCTGCTCCTCGAAGCTGGCAGCGCAGAGCGTGCCTCCTACCCAGGACAGCCCTTCCGAGGCGAATCAAAAATCACGGTTGGCCGAGGGCTACGGACGGCTGCCACTGAACTTTGAGGCCAACAAAGGGCAGACCGACTCCCGGGTGAAGTTCTTGTCGCGCGGTGCTGGCCAGACGCTGTTCTTGACGTCTGGCGAAGCGATGTTGGTCTTGGGCAAACCACTCGATCCGAAGCCAGGCGTTTCAGATTTTACAAAGCTATCAGCCCAGAGCCAGACCCGAACCGAAGTATTGCGGATGAGGCTTCTCGGCGCCAACCCTCTCGCGAAGGTGACAGGCTTGGAGCCTCTGCCCGGGACGAGCAACTACTTCATCGGCGACGATCCTACAAAATGGCGCACGAACGTTCCCACATACGGCAAAGTCCGCTACAGCCAGATTTATCCTGGCATCGACCTCGTCTATTACGGCAATCAGCGCCAACTGGAATATGACTTCGTCGTCGCGCCGGGCGCGGACCCGGGACAGATTCACTTGGCCATCCGAGGCGCAAGCAAACTCTTCCTCGACGCGGACGGGAGCGCGGTAGTGCGGCGAAAAGATGGCGACGTTCGATTGCTGAAGCCGCGGCTTTATCAGGAGGTGGGAGGAGAAAAGATAGAAATCGCCGCCGGCTATGCGCTCAAAGGAAACGAGCTGCGATTTGCTGTCGCGCCCTACGATCACAGCCGGACGCTGGTTATTGACCCGACCCTCGTTTACTCGACGTATCTCGGCGGCAGCGGCGGCGACAGTCCGACGGGGATTGCGGTGGATAGTTCCGGAAATGCCTATGTAAGCGGCCAGACCAACTCCCTGAATTTCCCCAGCGCGCCAGGAAACGGCAAGTTCCAGAATTTCGTTGTGAAGTTGAATGCCGCGGGGAACGCGGTACTTTATTCCACGTACATCAGCGGAAGTGGCACGGAGCTGGCCACGGCGATTGCGGTGGATTCCACCGGCAGCGCCTACGTCACGGGCTACACGAATTCCACGGATTTCCCGACCAGGAGCCCCCTGCAATCAACCAACGCCGGCGGGTATGACGCTTTCGTGGCCAGGTTGGATACGACCGGCAACCTGGCATATTCCACCTATGTCGGCGGCGCCAAGGACGATAGGGCGAACGCTATTGCGCTGGACTCATCGGGGAATATTTACTTTGCTGGCCAAACCAATTCGACAAACTTTCCGGGAGTGAGTCCCAGTTCGGTGCAGCCATCTCTGGTCGGGAACTTCAGCAACGCATTTGTCGCGAAGCTGAGCGCCGCGGGCAATTCCCTCAGCTATGCCACGTATCTAGGCGGCAGTGGAGGCGACTATGCAAAAGGGATAGCCGTCGACGCCTCGGGCAACGCTTACGTAGCTGGCACTACTGCCTCATTTAATTTTCCCGTGACCCTGAATTCGCTCCAATCGGCCTTTGGCGGAGGCTCGAACGATGCTTTTGTATCGATGCTGAATCCTGCAGGCACAGCGCTTGTATATTCCACATATCTCGGCGGCAATGACAACGATTTTGGCAACGCCATTGCCGTGGATTCCTCAGGCAACGCCTACGTGACAGGCTACACCGCCTCCACCAATTTCCCCGGTGTGACTGCTGGGTCGATACAGCCAGCCAATTTTGGCATCTATAACGGCTTCGTCGTGAAGCTAAATAGTACAGGCAATACACTGTTGTATTCCACTTATCTGGGCGGCAGCTCCACTGACGCGGGCAACGGCATCGCGTTGGACGCCACCGGGAACGCGTATGTAGCTGGAACCACTCGCTCGATCAATTTTATCGGGGTGACCTCGGCATCCATCCAGCCAACCTATGGTGGCGGCGGTGACGCTTTTGTTGCGGAGGTGAACGCCGCTGGTACGGCGCTTGTATATTCAACCTACCTGGGTGGCAGCGGATTCGACGACGGCAACGGTATTGCGCTGGACTCGTCGGGAAATGTCTATGTAACTGGCGACACTGCTTCGACGAATTTCCCGGTGACGGCGAGTCCCTTGCAGCCAAACTATGGAGGCGGCAGCGACGCGTACATTGCGAAGCTGAGCGCCGCCAGCACAGGCGCGGCAACAACGACAACCATCGCGGCCTCTGTAAATCCAACTGTATTTGGGCAGCAAGTCAGCTTCACCGCGACGGTGAGCCCGAGTTCGTCATCCTCACTGACGCCGAGCGGCAACGTCACTTTCAAAGACGGCTCGACCGCGCTCGGTACCGCGACCTTGAGTTCGGGAACAGCAATATTCAGTTCTTCGGCGCTAGCCGTCGGCAGCCACAGCATCACCGCTTCCTATGTGGGCGACTCCAATTTCGCCACGAGCACATCCACGGCACTGAGCCAGACCGTCAGCCAAGGCACGGTCATGGCCACGGTCGCAGCTTCGCCGAATCCTGGAATCTTCGGCCAACATGTGACGTTCACCGCGACCGTGACACCCGTCGCGCCCGCCTCTGGCACGCCGACTGGAACGGTAACTTTTCTTGATGGAACAACGTCACTGGGAACCGGAGCGCTAAACGGTGGCCAAGCCACGTTCACAACTTCTTCGCTCGCCGCCGGATCGCATTCCATTACAACGAACTATGCCGGAGACACGAATTTTGTAACTAGCACGTCTACGGTTTTCAGTTTCCCTGTGAAAATTGCCACGACAACAGCTTTGACAGCGTCGCCGAACCCATCGAACACCGGGCAGTCCGTTTTGCTCACAGCCACAGTGGCATTTACTGGCTCAAGCGCCAACGCTCCAAGCGGCACGGTGACGTTTCTTGATGGAACCAATACGCTAGGCACCGGAACGTTGAGCAGCGGCACGGCAACGTTCAGTACTTCAGCGCTGACCGCGGGGACTCACAACCTGACAGCGTCTTACGGAGGCGACACAAACTTCGCCTCAAGTACGTCCAACGCCGTAAGTCAAACCGTCAACCTCTTGATCGCGATCAACGAATCGATCAAAGTGACCGATTCCCCGACCGTACTTCCGTCTGTGATGATTCCAGTGAACGAAACCATTTCGGTGATTGATGTTCCTACGGTACTTCCTTCAGTAATGATTCCAGTCAACGAATCAATCACGGTGGCTGATGCACCCGCGGTGCTTCCGTCTGTGATGATCCCAGTTAGCGAAACCATTTCGGTAATTGATGCTCCGGCAGTCGCGAATACTCCGACAGGATCGAATGTGATTGTCAATCCCACTGACACCACGACTGGGACAACACCCGTGGGTGTCACTTTCACGAACGTTACACAGGCAGGCCTTACCAGCCTCACGACAGGCTTGACTGGTGCGCCGCCTCCGCCGGGTTTCCAGCCTGGCAGTCCGCTGGTGTACTACGACATTTCCACCAGCGCGGTCTATAGCGGGCCCATAAACGTTTGCATCAATTTCACGGGAATTGTTTTTCCGGGCGCCGGGCTTCCGCATTTCTTCCATTTTGAGAATGGTGTCTGGGTGGACCGCACCCTCGCATTGGACCCGGTCAAGATGATCATTTGCGGGGCACAGAGCTCACTCTCGCCGCATGCTATTTTTCAGGCTGCGGTCACGGCCACGGCAACGTCGATCAGCGCGCCGACGGTCACTTATGGAACCCCCGCAAGCGTGACGGTTTCGGTAGGAAGCACCGGCGGAACCGTGAGCGGCAGCGTATCGCTCAGCGTGGACGGCGGCGCTGCATCAAGTTCGGCGCTGACCAACGGAACTGCTATCTTCAATCTCGGCGTCCTGAATGCAGGCCCTCATTCGCTGTCGGCAAACTTTGCTGGCACGGGGAGTTTCTCGGCTTCATCCATAACGGGCTCGTTATCAGTTGCGCTGGAGCCGTTAGCAGTCACCGCAAATTCGACCGCGCGTCCGTACGGCGCAAACAATCCCGCGTTTTCCGCGAACTTTAGCGGTTTCGTCAATGGCGATAGCAGTTCCGTCCTGATTGGAATACCAAGCTGCACAACGGCAGCTACGCCGAACAGCCCAGTCGGGATATACCCGATTATGTGCGCAGGCTTGAGTTCGCCCAACTACGCGATCAGCTTCGTCAACGGAACTCTCAACGTTGTTCCGGAAACAACTTCCCTTTCGGTGGCCTTCTCGCCGCTCTCCATCATGGTGGGTCAGTCCACAACGGCCACGATTACCTTGACCGCGCCGGACATGGCGATTCCGATTGATCCGGGCGTGCTCGCACCCATCGCCGTGGGTTCGGGAGCGACGACCGACGTCTTGTCGAACAACGGTGTGTGCACGCCGGTGCCAAGCACGACGCCCGGCGCCGCGAGTTGCACGATTACAATCACTTCGGTAGAGCCCAACGGGCGCACGATCACAGCCAACTTTCCGGGGAGCGCAGACCTGACCGTCAGCAACGCCGCCGCGGACTTGATGGTTACCGCGGCGCTGCTGAGCCAGCAAGCCTGCATCGCGTCGGACTTCCGCAATGTCGCCGTGCCCGGCGGAAGCTATGTGTGGTTCAACAGCATCTTCAAAGTTCGAGACGTCACCAAGCAACTTATCCACGTCTCGTTCTTCAAATCCACCGTACAGTTCCAATACACAGATCCCGCCGGGAATACGGTTACCGTGAATCAAAAGCTGCCGGACGCTCAGATTACCATCGATCCGAACGCCACCACCGCGTCCACGTCGTTCGATGCCATCAATAACGTCTGGATTACGACGATCCCTTGGGATCTCGACGATAATTCGTTCCTAACTGGAATGCCTTGGCACGTCCCGTCCGCCGGACTCCCAGCCGACGTCGAACCGGTCACCGTGTGCGGCACCTTTGCCAGTGACGTTGCCAGCGTGGACATTGGCTGGCGCTGGGCCGCTGCGGCGTTCTCCAGCTTCAGCAGCGACAGCACCACTCTCGGTGTGAAGCCCATGGACACCGACCACGACAACCAGGCCACGAACCACGATCACGCCGGTTCGCCGGAGAACTACATCCAGTTCGTCATTCCCGGTGCGCGCGGCAAAGGCGGCAAGAACTATACCGGCACTTATAGCCGAAGCGCCGCAATCGAATGATTTTGCGGTAGTAACTGAATCTGAAACGGCAATCAGGCCCCAACTTCAGGATTTCACGAGGACCCGACAGATTGTTAGTGGGGTGGCGGTGTGAGCTTAGCCAAAGCGGCGTCGCAAAGCTGCAAGCTCCTCACCACTCGGGCGGGGTCGCCGGCGTCGAAGCCGTTGGGGCCATCACGGGCGGGATTCTTGATGCGGTGCCAGGCGTCCAGGCTCTTGACGTACCACGAGCGGGCTTGGGACCAGATCTCCCGTTGCTGCGCGAGATCTTTTGAGGAATGGCTGGCTTCGCGGAGCTGCAGATCACCGAGGCCGGAATAGGCGTCGGCGGCGGTGTACAGGGCGGCGAGATCGGGAGCCTGGGCGGCGGAGAGCATAGGTTCGACGGCGGCCAGCGCTTGCCGGAAATATTCTGTGGCAAGTTTTGTGTTGCCGATGCGGGCCGCTGCTTCACCCATTTTCTCCCGGCAAGCTGCGGCTTCCAGCGAGGGTCCGGCCGCCGAATCCGGCCCGCGCAAAGATTCGTAGAGGGAGCGAGCCTCGTCGAACTCCTTCAGAGCGTCTAGAGGTCTATCCAGCCGGAGAAAAATCGACGCGCCTGCAACCAGGATGGCTGTGAAAGTGCCGCGTTGCCGCCTGTTCTCCGGAGCGGAGGCCACCACGCCGCGCATGAGCTCGAGGCTTTTCTGCGTGAAATCCAAGCTCTGAACTTTATTGCCGGTCTTGGCGGATTCCGAGGCAGTATTGATATAGGCGATTGCTAGACCTTGTTGCACAAGAGCATTCTTGGGGTCCACGCGAATCAGTTCTTTATAAATCTCCAGACCATTCAAATGGTTTTCCAGTGAACGCGTATGGTCTCCTGCGTCACCGTACAAGGACGCGATCTGGTTGTAGGCGATGGCAACTCCGCGGGCGTAGCGAATCTCCGTCGATCGTTGATGAAGCTTCTGCTCAATCTCCAGTTCTTTCTTGTAGTACTCAAGGGCAGCGCTATTGTCAGTATCGTGCAAAGAGCCGGCGACGTGGGCGAGGTCAATCGCATAACCGTCCAGGGAATGAAGGTCGTCGGGCTTGAGGCGAAGCATTTGTTCGTCCGAGGCCAGGGCCTTGCGGTAGTATTCCATCGCTTTCGCGCGGTCGCTCGGGCCCCCGGCGTATTGGGGTTGGAAGACATCGCCTGCGACTTCATAGTCGAATCCAAGTTCGTGGAGGATTTCCCAGTCGTTGGGATGGGAGGTATTCAGGGCTTCGGAGATTGCGGCGGCTTGGGTGATATTCTCGACGGCGTGGCGGTGGTCGCCCGTGGCCCATTGCTGCGTGGCAACGAGGCGATGGGCCTGCGCGAGGGACAAACGGTCTTTCCAATCGCTGGACTTCTCAGCAACTTGCTGCCGAATGCTGAGAGCTTTTTGATAACTGAGCAAACTCCCTTTGGTGTCGCCGAGGTTGTTCTGCAGGTAGTGACCTTGCACGAGTCCTAATCGCTCATAGGCGTTCGCCAGTTCCCGCTGCAAACCAAGGTCGCCGCCGGACTCACGCGATAAGCTGTCGAGATATTGAAGAGCGCGGTCGGCGATTATTTTTCTGGCCGGAGTGGAACCAGGCAGGTCTTTTATGGAATCGTGGACATCGAAGATGAGCGAATTAGCGAGCTGGCGAACGTCGTTAAAGCGGCGTTGCGCGATGCGGGCTTCGCGCAGAGTAACCAGCATGCCGGCAATGAGAATGGCCGCGATAGCCAGTGCAGCGGCGACGCTGGCTTTGTGGCGGGTAACAAACTTCGATGTCCGGTAGCTCAGCGTATCTTTACGAGCGGTGACGGGAAGATGCTCGAGCTGGCGCCTGATGTCTTCACTGAATTGCTCGACTGTGGAGTAACGGCGATTGGGCTCTTTGCGGAGAGCTTTGAGTACGATGAAATCCAAGTCCTTGCTCAAGGCTCGATGGGGCCTATCCTTCTTAGGAGCACCATCCGTGGCAGAAACTCCAGGATCTGAAGCGGGCCTCGGAGTGCTGGGAGCGTCATCTGGGCGAAGAGCGGCGGTGCTGGGCCGTTCGGGATCGGTTTCGCAAACGGCTTTGATCATTTCCTGCGGAGAGCCGCTTTTGAGGCGGTAGGGGGGTTTGCCGGTGAGAAGGACGTAAAGGACCACACCGAGCGAATACACATCGCTGGCCGTAGTGATGGGGTCGCCGCGAATCTGTTCCGGACTGGCGAAGTCCGGGGTCATCATTCGGAGCATGGTGAGGGTGCGGTCGCCACCGGACTCTTCGTTCTGGGGATTGAGAATCTTGGCAATCCCGAAGTCCAGCAATTTGGGGACGCCATCCTGTGTCACCAAAATATTTCCGGGCTTCAAGTCGCGGTGGACCACGAGGTTTTGGTGGGCGTACTGCACGGCGGAGCAAACGGTGCGAAACAATTTCAGGCGATCGTCGGTCGGCAAGTTGTGTTGATCGCAGAATTCGTCAATGGAAAGGCCGACGACGTTTTCCAGAACGACGTAAGGAAGGCCTTCCTCGGTCAGACCTCCATCGAGCAAACGAGCGATGTTGGGATGTTCAAGGGCGGCAAGGATCCGGCGCTCGTTCTTGAATCGCTCGACGAAGAAAGCCGTGTCGAGGCCCTGGCGGATGACTTTGATGGCGACGTCCTTGTCGTACAGTCCGTCGACGCGCCGGCCGCGAAATACGGTGCCCATACCTCCTTCGCCAATTTTGTGAACGATTTGGTAAGGCCCAAGATGGCGTCCAACCCATGAGACAAAGGATATGTCCTGGACAAGGTCCGCTGCCGCGACATCAACGGGTTCTTCAAGAAAGGCGCCATCTTCCTCGTAAGAACGAATGAGCGCCTCGAGTTCCGACCGATTTACAGCATGGTTGACACAGGCGTCGTCCAGGTACGTGGCGCGGGCGGAGGGATCCAACTCGAGGACGGTCTGTAGGACCTCCTTAAGCTTGTGCCATTCTTCAGGAGTCATGGCTTTGCCGGCTTGGCCATTTCGCGCCGGAGCCAGGCGCGAGCCGTGGCCCATTCGCGCTTGATCGTGGTGCGGGAGACGCCGATGACTTGAGCGGTATCTTCGATGGAGAGGCCGCCGAAGAACTTCAGTTCGACGATGCGAGCTTGCTGGGCATCGAGACGAGCCAGCTCATTGAGAGCGTCGTCGAGAGCAACCAAATCAAGATTCATAGCTGGGTGAGACGAACTTGATTCGGTGAGTTCGAGTCTGTATCCACCGCCGCGCTTGGCAGCACGATGGCCGCGGGCGTGGTCGACCAAGATTTGGCGCATCAGCCGCGAGGCGACCGCCAAAAAATGAGCGCGGTTCTCAATTTCGGCCGGCCCTTGTTTCATCAGCCGCAGGTAGGCTTCGTGGACGAGGGCGGTGCTTTGGAGCGTGTGATCGGGGCGTTCCTGCCGGAGGTGATACTGGGCAATGCGGCGAAGTTCGCGATAAACCAACGGAATGAGTACCTGAAGGGCTTCTTGATCACCCGCCTGCCATTTGACCAGGAGTTCGCTTACGGATTGGGAAGGAGCGTCGGGCACCCGCGCAACTCCTGCTTGGCTGACAACTGGCAATTTTGTCGCAACAATAGTGCAGCCGGCTTGCGAAGTCAACGAATGGTCTGAAATGCACGCACAGCCAGGGGGTGCCGTTGGAACCACCGAAACAAGAGCGGACATGGCCTTCTCACTCCCCTCAAGTCGTCCGAAGCGGAACGAGCTCTCAGCCGCTTCAAATGAAACCAATGAACTCTGGTCTGGAGCCTCTAACCCTCTCTCCATAAAGCGAGATTCGGAGAGAAATTGGCCCAGCGCACCTTTAAGTGATCCAAGAAACAAAGAATCGCGAGGGCGCACCCTTCGCGTCCCCCATTCAAGGTTTCCAAGCCTCCTCGAATTTGACTGGGCCACTTTGCTCTCCTTTTCCGCTTACTAGACAAGCGCGATGCCGATTCCCACGGTTCGCGAAACGAAGGATTCTTACGAAGAGGACCTTATGACCCAGCTACGCAGATTCTCTTGGTATGCACTTTTTGTTGTGATGTTCGTGCTGCCGGGCAAAGCAGCAGCGCAATCCGGCACCGTGACCGACGATGCGTTTGTCTCCAGCAATTCCGCAACCCAGCTGGCCAATCTGAACGGCCAAGGGATCGCGTTGGTCGTGGCGGGTTCAAGTGGCACGGTTGGTCCCGTGCACGTAGGCGCGACCAAGACATTCCTCAAGTTTCAGCTGCAATCCTCGTTGCCTCCGAATGTAGCCGCAGCGAATGTGGCCAAAGCAACATTGAAGCTGTTCATTAGTCCGAGTTGCAACGCGAACGGCGCGATCGATATTTATCCCGTCACGAGCGCGTGGAGCGAGTCCACCCTGAATCCTTCCTCGCCGCCAGCGATTTCGGCAACCCCCTTTGTTACGGGAATTCCAGTCGGAAAAGCGAATTCGTTCTGGGTAGTGGACGTCACGCAGCTAGTAAAGGACTGGCTGGAAGGTTCAGCGAATGGCGGCTTGGACAATGACGGAATCGCCTTGGTGGCCAATACTAGCTCGACGAGCGTGATCTTCGACAGCAAGGAAAACATCATCACCAGCCACGAGCCACGGCTAGAGATTGTGCTCGTGGATGGCGGCCCGCAAGGGCCAGCCGGTCCTCAAGGACCCCAAGGAGCGATGGGCCCGGCAGGTTCCGCAGGTCCACCAGGCACTGCGGGACCGGCTGCGACCGTCAACGTCGGAACCACCATGACCGTTCCCGCTGGAACGCCCGCTTCGGTTCTGAACGGGGGCACAGCCAGCAACCCCGTCCTGAATTTCTTGATCCCGCAAGGCGCGATGGGACTACCCGGTGCGCGGGGACCTCAAGGCCCAGTAGGGATCAACAACCGAGGCGCTTGGAATGGTGCGACCGCGTACAACTCCAATGATGCCGTGTTCGATTCCGCCTCTTATTGGCTTGCGACCATAGCGAACACCGGGTCGGAGCCATCGTCCACAAACACGAACTGGCAGCTGATCGCCGCAGGAATCAATAATCGTGGCGCATGGAACGCTTCGAATAGCTACAACGTGAATGACGCAGTGAGTGACAGCGGCTCGTTCTGGCTCGCGCTTGCCGCCAACAACAACTCCGAGCCATCAGCCACCAACAACGGTTGGCAGTTGCTTGCGGTCGCCGGCGCACCAGGCGCGGCGGGACCCGCGGGCGCTGCCGGGGCAGCCGGGGCGCAGGGTCCTGCTGGACCAGCCGGCCCACAAGGTGTGGCAGGCATTGCCGGAGTGATCGGTCCCGTGGGACCCCAGGGTCCGCAAGGTCCCCAAGGTCCAGCCGGTCCGCAAGGTGCGGCTGGTTCGGGCGGAGGATTCAATGGAATTCAAGAGTTTGTTGCTATCCCCGCTACATTTTCTTCTCCGCCGACATTGAGTTTTTCGTTTACGGTTCCGCAGGGTGTTACGCACCTTTTGGTCGAGATGTGGGGAGCTGGGGGCGGGGGAGGCGGCGGCGGTGACGGCTTCGTAGCAAGCAGTCCTTTTAGCACCTCTAGCTGCAGCGGAACTAATGGCGGAAGTGGAGGTTCGGGAGGGTACATACGAGCCGTGATTACCGTTACCCCCGGAGCAATTTATACGGTCACGTTGGGTACTCCAGGAACAGGCGGACCCCCGGTCGGCAACTTGTCCCCCAGCGGAGCCGGGAACGGGACAGGTGCAACTGACACGGTGATTACTGATAGCTTGGGAACACTCGTAATAAGCGCTGGCGGTGGAAAAGGAGGATCCTCGGGTTCTCCAGCGACTCCGGTAAACTCAGTCCTCGCAGCCTCATGCAATAACGGATCTAACCCCGGATCCGGTGGCGCGGGAGGAATAGCAGTGAGTGGTACTGGAATTGTCGCTCGGACCGGCAATGTAGGGAGCAATTCCGGCGCACCTCCACCACCGACGGCTCCGCCTGTTGGCTCCATTTCCATCGGTACCGCTGGCATGGGCGGCTCAGGTGGCACAGGCGGGTCCGGTCCGGATGACGGCTTTCCAGGCAGTTTTGGAACGGCCGGATACGTTCTGATTGTGTGGTAGCTCAACGAACTGGCGGAGCATGCAGCTCGCTGGACCTTTTTTCCGTGTTTTTTCGCTTTTGTAGGTAGCAGAAGAGCTTGGTGAATCCTTTCTGTTCTGCAGGGATGCCAAGCTTCCAGCTCAGAAAATAACAGCCGAATTCCCATTGGCTGTACGAGGTTTATCTATGCGAACACTGTTGCTGTCCTCGTTTTTGTTTTTGACATTACTCTTGGCAGTTCCCGCGTCTCTCCTGGCCCAGGCTGCATCAACGCAAACCCCGCCTCCTACTTCTCGGGAGATTCCGTTCGAGTTTGAGGTCACGCATTTGCCGTTTGGCAGCACTCAGACGATTACCGTGGAAGTTTGGGACGCCCAGACTGGTGGAAATCTGATCTTCTCGGAAGCTCATCCCAACGTGAAGGTCGGGTTCTTCGGAGAACTTGATCTTCTCCTCGGTTCTCAGACGAACGGAGGCATACCGACAAGCGCCTTTCCCTCGGAAGCTTCGCGCTATCTTGACGTAGTCGACGTTACCAATCGTCCAGTTCTGATAGATGGCCGCAAGCCTTTTTACGCAACCGCTTTTTCTCTTTCCGCAGGTCCCGCGGGTCCACAAGGGCCTCCCGGCCCCGCGGGACCACAGGGTCCTTCCGGACCTATGGGGCTCACAGGTCCTGCAGGTCCTCAGGGTCCGGCGGGTCCGCAAGGAGTGACCGGTGCAACTGGTCCTCAAGGGATTTCTGGACCAGCGGGTCCCATTGGCCCCATCGGACCTGCGGGACCTCCAGGATCTCAGGGTGTTCAAGGCCCTCCAGGGACCACAGGCGGATTGCTTGGCAAGCAAGAGTTCCTGACGAGCGGCACTTTTGTGGTTCCCGCGGCGGTTACTCGGCTTAGCGTGGAACTTTACGGCGGCGGTGGTGGAGGGGACGCCTGCGTTCCCAACAGCTTCACTGTCAACCCTGTGGGCGGAGGCGGCGGCGCCTATACCTTCACCCTATTATCGGTCACACCTGGTCAGACCTTGACTGTGACTGTGGGCATGGGGGGGACGTCTCCGATTCCTTTGAACGCGAGTGCCACCAACGGCGGAGATTCAGAAATACTGGATTCAACAAATAACACACTAGCCATAGCCCACGGCGGCGGCGGAGCCACTTGCGCGGAGAACGGAGCACTTGCAACGGCTGGAGCAGGTGGCGCCATTGATCCAAACGCCTTGATTAGCCATGCTGGGGCCTCCGCCAATGGAGCAAACGCAGGTGGCGCATACTTCGTTCCAGGATTTTCATCAAGTGCGCTGTTCGGGGGAGGCGGAGCGGGCTCAACCAGCTCACCGACTCCCGGTCAGCCGGGATACGTATTGCTTACGTGGTGATTCCGTAGACCAAACTCAAATGGATTACTTCCGGGTGGCCCGTCGTATTCCATGTCGAGGACTGACTTGGTTCAGAGAACAGAGTGTTCGAAATTGTACAGACACGTCAATTTGAGTCGGCCGAGACTTGTCGCAAAGGAGACTCCATTGACTGCCCGCGCAGGCGTCTGGAAGCGAAAACGCGAAGATCTCAAGAATAGAAGAACTTCACTATTCAGGAGGTACGAGAAAACCCCTTATGATCTCCGTCTCGCCGTGGAGATCAAGATTATTGATGACCGAATCGCCGAGTGCACTCAACAGATTGAACGCGAGAATCAAAGACTGGAGCCCGTTGGAGTAATCTTATCGTGAACGAGAGGGTTTTGTAGGGCGTAATACGATATCGAGGGAGGATTTCAGTCTTTTTTGATTCCGACTTTTTATGCTCATGCTCGGCGAGATTGGCAGCCATGCGCGCCGGTTCCCTCAGAAAACCAGCTTAGTCCGTCCACCCTTCAATCATCGTTGAATTTCTATAGCTTCATTCTAAGTTAGAGAACTAACCCGGTGCGGGCGTTTCCTGGCCGTCTTCGGCCTTCCACGAATGTATCCAGCCGCAATGCAGAACAGCATTCATGAATGTATAAAACGGAACAGCGCGACGCCCCGAGAGTACCAACAATGTGGTCCTGCACGCTGAGCAAGTGCGATGGTTGTTCGAAGACTTGGTGGTCTGGTCAGTGAAGTACCCGGCCCGTCGCATTGAAAAGATAGGTCCTGGTGAGGCAGTTGGCGTGGCGGGCTTAAGTCTTCGAACGTGTAGCTGGATTGGAATCTTGGGATCGTGGGCATACCGCCCAGGAGCAAAACGTTGGCGAAATCCGCGGGGCGCGCAAGCACGGTGAAGGTCTTTATCGCCGACGGCAGTCAACTGAGCTGCCAATTGATAGCTGCGGCGGTACGAGGAGGGCGTTACCGGACGAGGGTTGTCGGCTATGCAACTCACGCGGCTGGAATTCGCGAAGGACTTGAAGAGAGCGATGCCGACGTTGCAGTCATAGGTGCTCGTCTCGGGGAAGATGCACTGGCTGGTTTCGGTGTGACGCGAGAGATTATGGCTTCACGCTCCAAGCCAAGTGTCATCATAATTCTCGACTCGACCAAACCTGCCATGGTGGTCGAAGCATTCCGGGCAGGAGCCAGCGGCATATTCTCGCGGGACCAATCGTCCGAGTTGCTGTGCAAGTGCATCCACGCAGTGTTCAAGGGGCAAGTTTGGGCGAACAGTAAGGAATTGCACTTCGTGATCGATGCGCTGGGCCCGGCTACGGCCGCAAGGTCAATTCCTGTGCGAGGAACCGGCTTGCTGACCAAGAGGGAAGAGGGAGTTGTCCACCTGGTAGCGGAAGGTATGACCAATCGCGACATTTCTCAGGAACTGAAATTGAGTGAGCACACCGTACGGAACTATTTATTCAGGATTTTCAACAAGGTAGGAACTTCGAACCGCCTTGAGCTGGCACTTTTCGCAATCGACCGGCGAGAAGGCCATGAGCAGCAGAGTGCGCCGGCAATCCAAGAGGAATCGAGTACCAGTGCGAATCAAGCTGTTTCCTCAAGGCGAACCTGATCGGAACGGCCCCCTGGGCAAACTTCATTTATCCGTCCCCACTCATTCTGCAAGATCACCCGTGTGGAATCTGGCCAAAGGCTGAGGCCGAATAAGCGGTCTTTAAATACCATGCCGATTCTCATTCTATCGAATCCCCATTCTGTTGAGTTGTGAGCGTAAGCAGCCCAGCGACTTAATATTTGCTGAGCATCTGTCCGGTCCTGCCTACGGTCGGCAGGATCCGTTTTAACCAGCGTTCCTAAGACGAAGCATGCGGATAACGGCCTGTGCAAAAGTGGACAGATACATTTGTCCCTAATGTTGGCTCTAAGTGTCTCAAGACGTTTCAGGAAATTTGTTGATGACTTTCCTTCTCTTGTCCGTTCCCACTGAGGTAGCTAAGGTGCAACTCGAGAGAGCGGGTGGGGGTGCCTGTTGAATCTGGGCGGTCCAACGAGAAAAACTCTCCGATTCCTGCTGCAGACTGCAGTCACATTCTGGTGGACGAATGGGAATGGAGAGACGCGGCAGGGAGAAGGCCGCAGCCGTGACGTGAGCGAGCACGGCGCGTTTGTTTTTGCGTCGAGCAGTCCGCCGGTGGGTGCGAGTGTCGTGCTCAAAATTGATCTAGAAGGAATCCCCGATGAGATTGGACGCCTCCCGGTTGAGGTGGAGGGCGAAGTCCTTCGAGTCGAGCAATGCCCCGCTGAGCGGGGAATGCTGACGGGTGGCTTTGCAGTTCAGTACTGAAGAGATTGTTCGAGATAAATTCGGGGACCGATCTCTGAAGGAATTGGCAGCGAGAATGTGCCGAGAGATTTGCAAAAGGTCTCTGGCCAAACAGCGGTGTTGCAGCCAGAACCTGTCGTAAGTCTAATGTAGTTAAAGGCTTACAGGATGCCAGGCTGTAAGTCACAGGGCGGAGCTCTATGCTTTCTGAGTCAATAGCTGCGGCTGGAAGTAGTCTTTGGGATTCTTCCTGGTATGCGCTCTACACTCGCCATCAGCATGAGAAAATGGTGCATCAAGTTTTAACCAACAAGGGATTTAACACATTCCTTCCGCTCTATGCAACCACCCATAATTGGAAGGACCGCACCAAAGCACTCACATTGCCCCTGTTTCCGTGTTACGTGTTCTTGAAAGGGGGAATTGAGCGCCGACTTCAGATCCTCACAACGCCGGGAATATATGGCGTGGTGTCCAGCGCGGGCCAGCCAGCCACAATTCCGGACATCGAAATCGAAGCGATTCGACGAGTTGTTCAAAGCGGTGCGCGCGTGGAAGCGCATCCTTACCTAAAATGCGGAAACTGGGTGAGGGTCAAGTGCGGCCCCCTGGCAGGGATAGAAGGGATCCTGGTGCGGAAAAAGAACATCTCTCGCCTGGTGCTCTCCGTGCAGATATTGGGGACAGCGGCAGCCATCGAAGTTTCAGCATTCCAGGTTGAGGAAGTGAACGCCCCGCGCACAAAAAATTCCGGCGCGGGCTTGGGAGCTGGCTCGATGCACACCCGCGAGGCTGATGCTATCGCTTTAGCTTAGATAATGAGCTGCCAGCAACACCCAAGAAATTGCAGCAGATTGGGACGCAAGACTCCGAGTCAAGGTGAGATTTGCAAGCGAGGACGTCATGAAAAAGTGGTGGTATGTAACGGCAGCAATGTCGCTAGCGTTGTTTTCGATCTCCGCGCGAGCGCAAGGACAGGCTCGAAAGGACATTAAGACCGGAAGCGCACAGGTCCTGAGTGCGGTAAACATCAAACCCGAGCCGCAGAAAGCAGCCACGGATGATCCAAACTATTCCATCGCTCCCGAGGACGTCCTCACCATCGACGTATGGAAGGAGCCAGAGATCTCCAGGACCGTGCCTGTGCGCAGAGATGGGAAGATTTCTCTGCCCTTGCTAAACGACGTGCAGGCCGCGGGATTGTCGCCCACACAACTAGGCGCTGAGATCGTAGAGAAGTTACGCACAACGATTGTCCATCCGCAAGTAACCGTGATCGTGGCGCAGATGAGCGGCCTGCGGATTTATGTTCTGGGCCAAGTCACTCGCGGAGGAGCTTATCCGCTAGTGCCTGACATGACCGTAATGCAAGCTCTCTCGATCGCTGGCGGGTTCACCCCCTATGCGAACTTGAAGAAGATCCACGTGATTCGCACCGAAAATGGCACGGACAAATTGTTTCCCGTCAACTACAAGGAAGTGAGTAGTGGGCGCAAGACGGAACAAAATATTCATCTTAAACCCGGCGATACGATTGTCGTGCCCTAGGGAAAACATGCCAGAATTGATTCGTTTGCGGGGTTGGGCGCTTTTTGCGGTGTTGCTCTACGGGTCCGTAGCCCAGGCTCAGGGACCCGATCCAGCCAAGAACGATCCGCGTGAACAACCAGTCGCACCTTTTTCGGCACCTTTGCCGGCGGGAAGCACGAGCGTACTTGCTCTAAACTCTCCGCAAGGGGCAGGTGAGGAAGTCCAGGCGGGGGGCAACGATCAGCCGCTGAGTGGCGTGCAGGCACCGACCCTGGGTCCTATTGTGGGCGCCCGCAATTTCCTTGTCCCGAGCTTCAGCGCAACATCGCAGTTGGCAACGAGTTCTTCAGCGGCAGGGATTAGCCGGCCGACAGATTTCAACTATCTGCTGGGCACAATCGATTTGAACCACGCGACCGATCGGTCGGAACTGCTCCTGCATTACGCGGGCGGCGGAATGTTCTCGTCCTATTTAAATTCGGCCATACAGGACTTGGATTTCTCCTACAGCTACAAATGGCAACGCTGGTCCATGCTGTTGAGCGACGAAGTCAGCTTTCTTTCGGATTCCCCTTTTGGATTTGGTGGCGTCGGAGGCCTGGAATTCCTCAGCGGCAGTTCTCCGTTCGGTCCCGGCGGCTTTCTAAGCGGCATCCTGGGTCCCAACCAGACCATTCCAACGATCTTCGTGCCGCGACTAAGCAATACGCTCGCCTCGCAAATCGATTACAAAGTCAGCCCGCGCTCTTCTTGGACTGCCTCCGGAGTGTACGGGACGCTAAATTTTTTGGGTGTGGATTTTGTCAACAGCGCCGACGCATTATTTCAAACAGGATACAACTACTCCGTCAGTCCGGCGAGCACGATCGCGGTGATCTACCGGTTCGATGACTTCCGGTTCACGAAGTTTTCCCAAACTATCGAGGACCACGTGGTGAAGTTTGGGTATTCGCGGTATGTGACCGGAAGGCTGAGCTTGCAAGTTGCCGCAGGCCCGAGCGTGATAATGCTCGGGGGCGTGTTGACAGGTTCCGCGAACAACGTTTCCTGGGCTCTCGATAGCGCGTTGAATTATAAGTGGGACCGCACGGCGCTTTTGCTCAGCTATGATCACCTCGTGACAGGGGGGAGCGGGGTGCTGGTAGGGGCGCAGACGGGGCAATTAGAGGCGACAGTCGACCGGAAACTGAGCCCTAGATGGCAAGCCTCGGCCTCTCTCGGCTACGCAACAAATACGAGCCTGATACCGACTGCCATCAGCCCGAATACGCAACACTACAACTCCTGGTATGCCGCGGTTCGATTCAATCATCAAATCCGGCCCGCAACGAACTTTTTTGTGAGTTATGGCGCCCGTCTGCAGGCCACGAACACCGCCGCTTGCACGACTCCAAATTGTGGAGGCAACTTCATCAGCCACGAGATTACTGCGGGATTTAATTTTGGACTTCGGCCCATCTCATTTCGTTAGCCGGGGCCAGAAGCACGGACGTACCGAGCAAAATATAGACCTGGAAAATGCCCGATGTTTTGAATGGCCGCGAACCTGTGGCGCTGAAACAAAAACCTGATTGTACCGAGATGGAACCTTTGTTTTCGAGGCCGAAGAAAATAAGTCCACGGAGAGGCAAGCAATGTCAGACAGACTAGACGAGCGAGTTCCGCGCGGATGGGAAGAATATTTCGCGATCGTAGTGCGACGGCGCTGGTGGATATTGCTTCCGCTGTTTCTGTGCTGGATGGCGGTATGGGGCGTGAGCTGGACTTTGCCGACCACGTACACCTCCGATGCGCTGATCTCCGCCGAACAGCAGAAAGTTTCGGACCTGTACGTGATGGAGAACGTTAATGTGAATTTGCAAAATCGTTTGCAGAGCACGACGCAGCAGGTGTTGAGTTATGCCAGCCTGCAAGCAATCATAAGCCGCTTTAAGCTTTATGCTACGCCTCCGCCGCTGAGTGGTTTTTTCAAGCCCAAGGATCCAGTGGAACAAATGCGGGACGACATCAAGATTGAGCTGGTGGGTGCGCCCGGATACCGCGGAGAGTTCTTCACCTTCAAGATTCATTACTCGGCTGATACACCTGAGTTGGCCCAGCAGGTAAATAGCGAGCTAACGTCATTGTTCATCAACGAAAATGTAAGGGCGCAGCGACAGCTTTCCGAAAATACGACAGCCTTTCTGGATAGCGAGTTGAAGGACGCACGAGCCAAAATGGAAGAACAGGAAGGAGAAGTCTCGGCGTTCAAGGCCAAACACGTTGGAAACCTGCCCGGCCAATTGCAAAGCAATGTACAAATTCTGGCCGGCCTGCAAGCAGCGTTGGCGAGCACACAACACGCCTTAGACAGCTCGAAGCAACAGAAGATCTATCTGGAATCACTGCTACAGCAATACCAATCGGCCCAGGCGAGTATGGGCGGAGACTCAAACGCCATATCAACACAAGCATTAGATAAGGAGCTGCAGGATTTGCGCCTGCGACTCCAGAATTTGCGTACTCGTTATACTGACGGCCATCCAGACATCGTGGCGCTTGAAGATGAGATCGCCAAGACCGAGGCGTTGAAGAAACAGAATGAAGTGGAAATCGCTTCCAATCAACAGACCGGCAAGTCAACAAACGCAATTGACTTTTCGGCCGCGGAAGGAGTGCAGCGTGGATCACCAACGGCCGTCATGCAGCTGCAGAGCCAGCTTAAGGCCAATCAATTGGAGATTCAGAACGAGCAACAGCACGCGAGGGATCTTGAGACACAAACTACCGTGTACCAGGGCCGCCTGAATCTGACTCCGGAAACTGAACAGGAGCTGACCGTCGTTTCACGCGGGTATGACGAAGCCAAATTCAATTACAACTCGCTTCTTCAGAAGCAAACGCAATCGCAGCTCGCCACTAGCCTCGGACAGCAGCAGCAGGGCCAACAGTTCCACATCGTCGATCCGCCAAAGTTGCCGGACAAGCCTTCGGCGCCGAATCGTTTCCTGATCAGTGTTGTTGGGTTGGCATTGGGAGCCCTGCTCGGAATTGGTATTGCGGCTTTTCTAGAATTAACTGACGTGCGCTTCCGACAAGAGAAAGATCTGGAAGGAATTCTCCCTGCCCGGATGCTTGTAGGTATCCCGCGCTTGAGCACGCCCCAAGAGGAGCATTCCCGCGCTATCGGACACTACATGGAATGCGGGGCAGTGGCGGCAGTGGCGTTATTAATTTTGACCGGAAATCTCTACACGTATTACAACGGTTGAGCGGCGGTGGTGCTGAATAGTAATGACCTTGATGCGAAACGCTTTCCCTGTGGACGCCGGCAGGATTTGCTCTGCAGCATGAGCTCGGGCGGTTCTTGCCGGAAAGACAACTCTGAAATCAGGAATGGAAACCAATGAGCCAGTTATTTGAAGGATTTAGCAGAGCAACAATTCGACAGAGCCAGCAGGACACGGCACCGCTGGACATGCTTCCTGCTGGCGTGGTGTTACCTGAGACCTCGGCAACGGCCGAAGTGCTGGGCAACGCGATGCCCGAAGGGGCCGATTTAAGAGGAACGGTCGAAATCAAAAAGGTGGCCGAGAGCGATAAGACTCGGTCGGTGACGGCGCAACCGCTGCCGGCATCGCGTCTAGTTGCATGGAGCGATCCCAACAGCCTGGGCGCAGAGAAATTTCGAGCTCTTGCCGTCCGGCTTGACGACATGCGCAGGCAGCACGAGTTGAAGTCTCTGCAAGTGACCAGCAGCGTGATCAATGAGGGCAAGTCGTTTGTGGCAGCGAACCTAGCGGTGACGCTGGCCAAGTATTCTGGATCCAAGACGCTCCTGATTGAAGGTGACTTACACCGACCGACGCTGGCATCGATGTTCGGACTGAAAGATTTGCAAGGGCTGAGCGACTGGTGGACGGCCCGAAACCAGGAGCTCGCGCGCTACATGCTCAGATTCACTGGCACGGGCTTATGGCTTCTTCCGGCAGGAAAGGCTTGCGACCGACGCTCGGAAATCCTGCGATCGGGACAACTTGCGGAAGCGTTCGCCCAGCTTAACAGCCAATTTGATTGGATCATCATAGACTCCACACCGATGTTGCCGGTCATCGATGCCAACCTCTGGTCGAAATTGGTGGACGGCACGTTGCTAGTCGTCAGGGAGGGAGTCGCGCCACTTAAGGCACTGAAGAAGGGGTTGCAGTCCCTCGACCACCCGAAGTTGATCGGCGTGGTGGTCAATGAGGCATCTGATTTTGATCAGATCGACTACGAGGGGCAATATTATGGCGCCCGAAAGTCCGGAGACCAGAGCGCGAAAGACGTGCGCTAGTCGAGAGGTTCTCGAGAAATTGTCTCTTTGGCCGATAAATCTAAGTTTTCTCGCCATGCTAGCGGACGGCCGGATTCTAAACGAACTAAATAAAGCGCACGAACTCGCGTCACCACTCCCTCAAGACAGATTCCATTAGGAATCGCCAGGGCTCATCCGATGAAGTCGAGCAGGATCACGTACTCGATATTCCCGCTTGTTAACTATCTCGTATGGATAAGTGTGAGAGGGTTCTTGTCCCCGTTCGGTGACGAGAATGCGCCGACCATCAAGTGTCCGGAGAAAACGCTTTCTACACTTGGCAGCACCACTTGGGCGAGGGATTTATCCGGGCAAAGGTCGCAGATCGGCACATGGTTTGCCGCGCTCTCCCTGTCAACACTGGTGGTAATCCTGTATGCGCCAGTACTGGCATCGCTGGCGAGACAATGGTGGGGCGATCCGAATTATGGTCACGGATTTTTCATCCCGGTTTTTGCGGGCTACGTCTTATGGAGGGTGCGGGATCGGTGGCGCGCGGTGCCTGCGCGGCCAAGCAATTTCGGTGTTGCGGTCATGCTATTCGCCGTCGGGCTGCGGATTCTCGGGATGCTCGGCGCGGAGATGTTCATGGCGCGATTGTCCTTGGTGATCTTGATCTCGGGAATCGTCCTATTTCTTTCCGGCCGTGAGGCGCTGCGGTCGGTTGCGTTTCCGATCGGCTACCTGTTGTTTATGATCCCCTTGCCGGCAATCGTTTATTACCAGTTGACACTTCCGCTTCAATTATGGGCATCGCGCCTGGGCGCGACAGGTCTGGTCGCGGTCGGGATTCACACCGTGCGACAAGGGAATCTACTCTTTCTACCGAACTGCACGCTCAATGTGGTCGAAGCATGCAGCGGCATTCGCTCGTTACTTTCGCTGCTGGCCGCAGCGGTAGCCTACGGATATTTGGCCGAGCAGAGTACGTGGAAACGCGCCGTGTTGGCGATCGCGAGCATCCCGATCGCGATCGCGACCAACGGTCTGCGCCTGGTCGCGACGGGCGTGCTGAGTTACTTCTTTGGGCCGAGCGTGGATTCCGGTGTGGTGCATGTGGCTCTTGGCCTTGTTTTTTTTGCGCTGGCTGTGTTTTCGATCCTGCTCATCCATAAAATTCTTGGCCTGCACTTGAAACAGCAGAAGTCCGGCCCGGTCACTCCATGACTTATCTAAGGATCCTGGTGGTCGCGATGGTTCTTGTGGGAGGAATCTTCGCGACTCATAGCTTCAGACCGAGGGTTGCCGCTGCGCCGCATTGGCCGTTGCGTGACTTTCCTTCGGACATTGGTCTATCGCACAGTGAGGATCGTCCGTTCGAGACGCAGGTGGCGCGCGCAGTCGGTGCGGATGACTATATCAACCGAGTGTATCTCGGCAGCACGCCTCCGATTGAGCTCTATGTCGGCTATTACAAAGACCAACGTTCCGGGGACAGAATACACTCTCCCAAAAATTGTCTTCCGGGCTCCGGATGGGAACCGGTCCATTCCACTCGTGTCCAGATCGGTTCAGAGAGCGGAGTTCCTGTTCTTGTGAACGGATACTTAGTGGCACAGGGAACAAGACGAAATATGGTGCTCTATTGGTATCAGTCGCATGGACGGATCGTTGCCAGCGAATACCTGGCCAAGCTCTTGCTCATTGCCGACGGATTGAAGAGCAAACCGACCGACGGAGCTATGGTCCGCATCTGGACAAGCGCAGCTGATGGAGAAGCGAGCGCTCAATCGCGGGCGGCGGATTTCGCGCGCCGCGTCTATCCACAGATCGAGGAATTCCTGCCAGATTGACAGCTTGCCATGGCCAATGCTCGTGTGAATCAACGGTTCATCCCCATTAGCTGCTCGGAGAAGATCTTCTCGAGATGACGCAACACTCAGCCGCGCCCCGAAGCTGACGGAGAGTGAAGTCCAGACTCAGTTCTAAGTCATTGAAGATAGATACAAGGATGGTACACCCATGAGAAGCATTAACCGAATCATTAATTCAGTTCTTACCTGGGGCGAAGCCAGACGGACATTAAGGATGCGTCCACCGAACTGGTTTCTTGCTCTCTCTCTTGCCGCAGCCCTATTGAGTTGCGGCTGCCCGAAACAGGATCCACTTCAGGCTTTCAATGCCCCGCCGGCTCCGATTGATCAGGCGCCAGCCCCCGTTCCAGAGCCGGCAACCACGCTTTTGTTCGGTGCAGCGCTGTTGATTGGTGGAGTCATTGCCCGGCGGCGGCGCAATGGTGGGCACAAATAGTTAACTCTTCTTAGCTGCGCACAAAAGCCTTGGTTCCCGGATGTTCCCCATAACCCGGATGTTCCCCATACCAGGAGTAACCCTTGATCCGTCTGCTGCATACCTACATCCCGAAGCGAACCCTCCTGCTCGGAATTTCAGAAGCCTGCCTGATCACACTCGCGCTGGTGGCATCTGCTCTCGCGCGGCTGGGCTCCGGCCAAGCCAGGTTTATGCTCACGTATCAGTACGGCACGCTAAAAATTCTGTTCGTGTCGGTGGCCTTCCTGACGTGCATGTATTACTTCGATCTTTATGATTCCGCGATTGTAAGCAATCGGCGCGAGGCGCTGGTTCGACTCATACAGGTGCTGGGCGTCGCCTACATTACCTTGGGTCTCCTCTACTACCTGTACCCACCGGTGAAATTGGGCCGGGGAATTTTTCACCTCGGTTTTCTGTTTGTTGGGCTGGCGCTGCTTCTCTGGCGAAGGCTGTTTTCGGTCATCAACAGCACGCAGCGGCTTGCCGAGAGGGTGGTCATTTTGGGCGAAAGCGCGCTGGCCGAAGCTCTCTTGCATGAAATCGAAATGCGGCCAGAGCTGGGCATTCGCATCGCGGGACGCGCAGAATTGAGCGCCGCCGGGCAGCAAGCTGGAAATCCCGAGAGCGGCGAAATGCCGTCAGCTCTCTCGCAGGCCAGCTTTTGCAAGGAACTAGCAGTCGGCCGTCCCGTCCGCGGCATCGACCGCATCGTCGTAGCAATGGAGGAACGCCGCGGGAAGCTGCCGGTAGACTTGTTGCTGTCGCTGAAGAACCGTGGCGTGCAAGTGCAAGATGGAAATGATGTCTACGAGTCCATCACCGGAAAGGTTCCGATCGAATCCATCCGATTGAGCTGGCTGCTATTCTCGCCAGGCTCGCATGCCTCACGGCTCTTTCTGATTTACAAGCGGTTCGCGTCCGTGATGATTTCGATTGTCGGTTTACTGCTCAGCGTGCCTTTGCTTCCGTTTATCATTCTAGCCATCAAGCTGAGCTCACCTGGCCGGATTTTATATTGGCAGAATCGCGTGGGACGCGATGAGCGTATTTTTCGTTGCTACAAATTCCGCACGATGCGTTCCGATGCCGAGGCGGACACCGGGCCAACCTGGGCGGAGGACGACGATCCGCGAGTCACACCAGTCGGCCGATTCCTTCGCAAGACGCGCATCGATGAGATTCCGCAGTTATTGAATGTATTGAGGGGCGACATGAGTCTGGTAGGTCCGCGTCCCGAACGGCCCGAATTTGTCGCGGCGCTGAATGGGCAGATACCTTTCTATCACTTACGGCATTGCGTTCGTCCCGGGATTACTGGCTGGGCGCAGATCCTCTACAGGTATGGAAGCTCGATCGAGGACGCCAAGGAAAAACTCCGCTACGACCTCTACTACATCAAGAACTCGTCCGCAGGGCTGGATCTACTGATCATCATGAATACCATCAAGATTGTACTCTTGGGACGTGGCGCCAAGTGACGCCAGTCTTCCCTTCACTGCCGCTGTCGTTCACGGTTTCCACAAGACAACAATCATAAGCCTCGCGATAGGTTAAGCGAGCCTGAACAGGACGATTGCAGCAGACGCTTGATCATGGGATTCGCACTCACTGTTGTCTATATCGTAGTTACGATCCTCTCACCGGAACAATTCGGAAAGGACTGGGCCAGCTATCACGCGATGGCATACCTGGCCGGGATTACCGCTTTAGTTTCTTTGCCCAGCATGGAGACTTACAGCTATTGGAAAAGCTCAATCCAAACTTATTTGCTGCTCGGCTTCATTGTCGCAATCTCTCTGTCGCAGATCGCTCATGGATGGCTTGGCGGAGTAGTCGAAAGCTGGCGCGTGTTCCTGCCGTGCGCGGCAGTCTTCTTCTTCATCGTGGTAAACGTCACGACAGTCCGGAGGCTAAAAATCGTGACACTGGCGGCAGTCACATCCTGCCTGGTTGTTAGTGTGGAGGCGCTCTGCGGATATTATGCAGGCTATCACGGCGAGACGTTCGTTCTAATCACCAATATCTCCTCTCCGCAGGAAGATGTAATTGGGCAATTGACACGAATACGCGGCGCCGGCTTCTTAAGCGATCCGAACGATCTTGCTCAAATCCTTTTGATCGCTCTTCCGCTTGCGTTTATTGCCTGGCGCCGCGGACGTATGGTTGCCAACTTCTTTGTCGTGCTCGTGCCCGCTGTCTTGTTGTTGTGGACCACCTATCTGACACATTCCCGCGGCGGCTTGATCGCGCTGGCCGCCCTCGCGCTGATGGCGGCCCGGAAGAAATTAGGAACACCCGCGTCCGTCGCCGTGGCCGCGGTATTCATCTTCTCCATGCTGGCTCTTGACTTCACGGGAGGCCGCGGAATTTCGGCGGCGGACGGCGCCGACCGGTTGGAAGCCTGGGCCAATGGCCTGGAAATGTTCAAGAGCGCTCCGATATTCGGAATCGGGTTCGATGGCTTCAAGGATTTGTATGAGATCACCGCGCACAACTCTTTTGTCCTCTGTCTTGCTGAGCTTGGACTATTGGGAAGCACATTGTGGGTGGCATTACTCGTCACAACGACGATCGGCCTGAACCACATTCTCGCGGTGCAAAAGAAAAGGCAGGCGAGCAGACTTTTCGGGTTGCTGCGCCTTTTTGAAGAGTGTTCGATCTACAGCGCCCGTACGCTTGCCACTAGTCCTGCACCATCGGAAGGTATCATCACTTTGAAATACGCGCATGCCTGCGAAGCGCTGCCCCCCATGGTTAGCGCTCCTGCCACGGAATTCAGACCAGGGAATGAAACTGATGACTCGCCGATTGTGCGCCAGGAGTGGGTTGCGACCATGCGCCTGGCATTGGTGTCGTTTATGACGACCGCGTGGTTCTTATCGCGGTGTTACACGACAACGATGTACCTGGTTCTGGGACTGGCCACCGCCACGATTGCCCTTCAAGGGGGCAACCGCAAGTCGCCTGACCGCGGTCGCTGGATATGTTCCACGCTATCTGCCGAGATAGTGCTCATCCTCTTGATTTACGGCCTGGTTCGCCTACGACACTGAAAGTCAGGTAGCGATCTAAAACGCCCTCTGCGGCCAGGGAGATGCTGATTCAGCCGTAGTTCATTCCCCCGAATCCACTGACAAGCAAGGTCAAGCAGCCTCCACCCGGGCCGGTCAAAGCTCCCGTGGAGGCGCGCGCTTTAAACACAAGAGGACGAAATGAGTGGTACACACGTCTATGCGTACGCCTTCTGGATTGCGGCCTGCCTCCTGCTCTACACCTACGCTGGATATCCCTTGTGGATGTACTTACGCAGCCGCTTGCGGCCATGCCCGCAGCGGCAAGGATCGATACTTCCGACGGTGAGCATCATCCTTGCGGTCCACAACGGCGCCGCGTTGCTGCGACAGAAAGTAGCCCACCTGCTTTCGTTGGATTATCCGCAAGACCGGATGGAAATCGAGATCGTATCCGACGGATCGACGGATGGCACAGACGATATTCTCAAGGAGTTTCAAGATCCGCATATCAAGTGCATCCGGTGTCCCGTGCATTCTGGCAAGGCAGCGGCGCTGAACCTAGGAATGCAGAGGGCCACGGGGGAAATTCTGCTATTCCTCGACATTCGTCCATGGATTGAGAGTAACGCCCTGCAACTATTGATTAGTAACTTTGATGATCCTCAAGTGGGATGTGTAACCGGAGAGTTAGTGCTGCGCGATGATGGCCACGACGCGGGCGCCAAGGCTGTTGGCGGACTATATTGGAGATACGAACAGTGGATTCGTAATTGCGAGGCAAAGGTCGATTCGCCGCTCGGAGTGTACGGTGGGTTTTATGCGATCCGCCGCAAACTGGCTAGCGCTCTGCCGGCAGGAACTATTCTTGACGATATGCTCCAGCCTCTTAGTGTGATTCGCCAGGGCTATCGGTCGGTTCTGGATCTGCGTGCGCGAGTCTATGATATCTGGCCCAAGAGTATGCGCGGGGAGTTCCATCGCAAGGTCCGAACGCTCGCGGGCAACTTCCAATTGATACAACTGGCGCCCTGGTTGCTGTCGCGCCAGAACCGGTTACGGTTCGAATTGATCTCGCACAAACTGTTGCGTCTGCTCGTGCCAATTCTGCTGGTGATCCTTCTCATCAGCAGCGCGTGGCTGGCAAAACGTTCCTGGCTTTATGTGGGAGCGTGCGCGGCACAGATTGGCTTCTACATGCTCGCGGCTCTGGGTTCCACGCGGGGCATCCCGCTCCTGACGCGGATAGCGGCTCCGGCGAGCGCGTTCTGCATGTTAAATGCTGCTGTAGTAGTCGGGTTTTACAAGTTCCTGTTCACGCGAGGTCCATTGTGGCGAATTTGGACTTCTGGGACGTCTGCGTCGTTGGCGGCAGAGGGCCATGACGGCACGGATTGGAACGCGATGATGCTCAACCTGAACTCACGCGATCAAATGCGAACTCGGGGTGCGATGCGATGAGGTTGAAAGTCACAATCGTTACACCGATATTCCCCATTCCGGCCCAACCGTACCGCGGGCATTCTGAGTACGAAATCGTTTTGGCCCTCTCAAAACGCGCCGAGGTAAATGTTATTTGTCCTTTTCCGCGGTATCCGAGATGGTTCCAACCGACATACGATCATCGCCCTCCGGATTTGGCTTATTCTCCGGCCGGCGTAGCTACGCGGTATTTTGAATATCCAGCGTTACCTGGCTTGACCAGATGCATCAACGGTTTGGTTTGTGCGAAGTATCTCGCGCCTTATTTACATGAGTGCTCACCAGACGTGGTATGCAACTTCTGGTTGTACCCTGAAGGCTATGCCACCGTGGCCATAGCCCGCAGGCTTGGCATTCCAGCCGTACTCGGCTCGATTGGCTCAGACCTGAATCGTTTTGCGGACCCGGCTTCTAGATGGTTGTCGCGGCTTGCGATGAAACGAGCAACGTTTGTGGTGACCAAAAGCGAACACCTGCGACAGCGAGCCATCCAGATGGGAATTAGCGCAAGCAAGGTCCGGACGATCCGGAATGGCTGCAATCCGAGCGTCTTTCACCTGCGAGACCGGAGCGCAGCGCGCGCGCAGCTAGCCATTGACCAGAGTGCCGAACTCGTGTTGTTTGTGGGCCGTTTGGATACCGCGAAGGGCATCGAGGAATTGCTCGAAGCCTTTGCGTCCGTCGCGAACCGCCGTCCAAACCTGCGGCTGGCATTCGTCGGGGATGGTCCAGGCAACGGACACCTGCGAAGCAAAGCCAAGCATCTTGCGCTGGAAGACCGAATCACTCTGAACGGTGCCTGTTCTTCGCAGGAGGTTGCCCAGTGGCTTGCCGCTGCCAACGTGCTCGCTCTGCCCAGCTATAACGAGGGATATCCAAACGTGGTCATCGAAGCCCTCAGTTGCGGACGACCGGTGATTGCCACGAATGTGGGTGGAATTCTCGAGCTAGTGAATGAAGAGTCCGGGATTCTAATTGCTCCAAGAGATTCGCGAGCACTTGCCAACGCCATTGAAAAGGCCATGGACCGGTGTTGGGATGAACAATCAATCTCGGAACAATTTCGCAGGGGTTGGGATGAAGCGGCCGATGAATTGTTGCACATATGTGAGCTGGCATTGCAGCAACGAAGAGAGAAAAGGCAGCTGCCGGCCAAAGCTACGGCTGTGTTGAGCCGATGAGTCGATGGAGCTCAAACTAACCGCGCGACCATGCAATTAATCCACAATTCACAAATCTGGGGCCCTTCGTATATCAGGCAGCGATTGCGGCAGATTACGCAGCGGGCCGGGCCTCCGCTCGAGCGTATATGGGTGACCATTGCAGACCATTACGAACCGAAGTGGCGGCACGCTGATTTAAGCACCGCACAGTCGCGCGTCGCTCTCTGGCGGGCCGTATGGCCAGAGATTGCGAGGCGATGTAAACCTGATTCTCTTGGCAACGCGCCTCGATATACCTTCTTTTTCCCTGAAGAAGAATATCATCCGACGCTGATGGATCCTCTGGCCGAAATGGTTCGTGATGGCATAGCTGACGTGGAGATCCATCTTCACCATGATGGCGAAGGTCGCCAGAACTTTGTCGACCGCATGAGCAATTTTTGTAAGATATTGCACAACCAACACGGTCTGCTCCGTAAGCGCGATGGGAAACTGACATTCGGCTTTATCCACGGCAACTGGGCCCTGGACAATTCGCGGCCGGATGGCCGTTTGTGCGGCCTCAACGATGAAATCCGAGTGCTTCGAGATCTTGGTTGTTATGCCGATTTCACAATGCCGTCCGGCGATTCTCCAACTCAAGCTCGTTTAGTGAACACAATCTACTACTGCAACGGCGATCCCCATCGGCCGAAGTCGTACGACAACGGCATCCCTGTGACATCCGGCGGCGGCGTCGAAGGCGATCTGCTCATGATTTCCGGGCCTCTCGGAATGCGATGGAGAGACCGTTGGCTCCCGCGGCTCGAAACAGGTGAACTTCGCTATGGCAACGTGGCCACACCGTATCGCGTAAGAAGGTGGGTGGAGTTGGCGCCGAGGATTGGAACCGATACTTTCATCAAGCTATTTACGCATGGAGCTCAAGAGCGCAACTCTTCTGCCTTACTGCGCGACGTGCTGGAATCGGCATTCAATCTGTTGGTAGAGGAAGCGGATCGACGAGGGTGCGCGGTTCATTTTGTCTCGGCGTGGCAGATGTATCTCGCGATTGAGGCCATCGGACAAGGCCGCCACCCTGTAGACGCAGCGCACGCCCGCCAAATTGAGCGGGCCGGCGCAGGTATCGAAAGGAATTGATGCTTAATATCGGCATAGTTGGCTGCGGAAAAATCGCTGACAGTCACATCGAGGAAATTCGGAAGCTCGGCTGTGCCCGCGTGCTGGCGGTTTGCGACCTGGAGCCGATTCTTGCGGAGCAACTTGCAGTTCGTTACTCCGTACCACACTGGTACACGGATTTCGATCGAATGCTTTGCAATCACCGGTTCGACGTAATTCACATTGCGACTCCACCGCGCTCCCATTTGGCACTGGCACAGAAGTCGGCTGAGGCAGGGAGCCATGTTTTTCTCGAGAAACCGCTCGCCTTGAACGCCATAGACGGGCGGCGCCTGATCGAGTGCCTGGAACATACTGTCCGAAAGATGACCATCAACTATTGGTATAACTTCGAGACACCCGCATTGGCTCTAAAGGAATTCGTTGCAAGAGGAAACCTGGGCGACCCAATTCATATCGAGAGTTATTACGGATACGACTTGGCGGGAGGATTTGGGCAGGCAGTGCTCTCTGATGATCGTCATTGGGTTCATCAATTACCGGGCAAGCTGTTTCAGAACATCATTGATCACGCTATCAACAAAATTACGCCGTTCCTTCCAGACGAACCGGTGGAAATCATCGCCCGTGCATACCGCAGGCAAAATTTAGATGATGACCGCAAGGACGACGTTCTCGATGAACTGCGAGTGATGATCCTTGCCGGTGGTATGTCCGCATACGTTACTTTCTCCTCGCACGCGCGGCCAGTCGGCCATTTCATGCGGATCTATGGCACCAAGAACACAGCTCACATTGATTTCGCGCTCCGCAGCATGTTGGTCGAAGAAAAACAGACCATCCCGAGCGCATTAGGCCGCTTGTTGCCGCCCTTTAGGGCCAGCTGGCAGTTTCTGCGGCAAGCAACGAGAAATGCCCGCGAGTTTACTGGATCACGTTTTCAGTTTTTTGCAGGGATGAACCGGTTATTGTCGATGTTTTACGAAAGCGTGGTGCGCGACACTCCCGTGCCGATCCCTTACGCAGAGATATTGCGGGTATCGCAAATCATGGACGAGATCTCAGCGCAGGTTTACCCGGTGCGAGTGACATGAGGATACTTGTTACCGGTGCTGCCGGCTTTCTGGGAACGGCTCTGCTCGAGCGTCTTCTTGCTCATGGCTACAAGGATATCCGTTGCAACGTGCGCCGACGGACGGATATTCCCAAGTTAAACGCGCTATTCCAGCAGCGGTCGGGCATTCATTTTGATTATTGTGTCGGGGACCTCAGGTATCGAGATGACGCCGCGCGAGCCGTGGATGGCGTGCAGCTAATTTTCCATCTCGTCGCTGGAAAAAAGGGAACTGCTGCAGATCTTTTCCTCAATTCCGTCGTAGCTTCTAGAAATCTGCTGGATGCCGTTGCACATCGCAACCCCATGCGCATCGTTCTGGTAAGTTCATTCGGTGTGTACGGAGTGGTTGGCCTCGGCCGAGGTGCGAGGGTGAACGAACAAACAGTGCTCGAACCGCACCCCGAGTGGCGCGATCATTACTCCCACTCCAAACTGCGGCAAGAACAACTTTTCAGGGAATACCAGCAACGCCATGGCTTCGAACTGGTGATTCTGCGACCGGGCGTTATCTATGGTCCTGAGGGCAGTCATTTTTCGAACCGCGTTGGGTTGACGATCGGCAAGTGGCAGTTGCACTTCGGTGGAAGCAACTTGCTTCCGTTGAGTTACGTCGACAACTGCGCGGAGGCTGTCGTGGTTGCAGGCACCCACCAGCGTGCTGGCGGGCAGGTCTACAATGTCCATGACGATGACCTGCCGACTTGCCGCCAATACCTGCGAGCCTACCGGAAGAATGTCACGAAGATTCGATCCATTTCTGTCCCCTACTTCGGAGTGCGGTTACTTTCGTCCATCATCGCGAAGTACAACTGCTATTCGAAAGGCCAGTTGCCGGCAATCCTTACACCCTATAAAGCCGCAAGCCAGTGGGGCGGAAATCGTTTCGACAACTCCAAGCTACGTTCCATCGGGTGGAAGCAGTTGGTGCCCACTGCGGAAGGTTTGCAACAATCGTTTGCCGCGTTCCGGGCGGAATTGGACGCAGCTCGGGCGAAAAACCCGATTCGGCCTTCCCCCACCAACCCGAGTGAGGTCTCAGGGGAGTTGCGGCGCAGCTCAGAAAAGTTCGTGATCGGTGCTGTGCTAGGTCCACATACTAACGGAAGCTTCGATAACCTGCTCGATGCATTTTGGAATCTGCGTAAAACCGGCCGACCTGCCAAGCTGGTCATCTTTGCCACACACAATCAGCAACAAATCGCTAGTGAAGCAGCAATGCAAGAATTACCGCCGGACCTTCAGTGGGTGCCCGATGAATTGACCACCCCCGAGTCGCTTCGGGCATGCGATGTAATAGTTTCCCTCCAAGATGGGGTACCGCTCTTAGTCCTGCAGGCCCTGTCTTCCGGTATTCCAATCATTACAACGGCTGTTCGCGTTCCAGAAGCCCTTCGGAATCAGAGGACAGTAACGTTCATCCACAATGGCGATAAGAACGGGATACAGGGAGAGCTGCGGCGGCTGTATGAGCAGCGCAAAGGAAAGCTGATTTCTGGGTTCGCCGCCCAGGAGGGCATCGAAAGATACTATAGCGATACCTATTTGTGGCGTGAGATTGGTTTGCCAAGCTCAAACGGGCACGCGCCGAAAGGGCCCGCGCTGCTTAAGAAAGCGTTATTCAGCGCCGTTCCCGGCCGACAATTACTTGAGCATGGAAATCGAAACCGCGCGCAGATCGCGTTAACAATTGATGACGGGCCCGATTCCCGCTTTACCCCGCGAATACTGGACATTTTTCGAGATCACGGGGTGAAAGCCACGTTTTTTGTAGTGGGGGGGGCCGCCGAGCAGTATCCGGATATGGTGGTGCGCATGAAGAAAGAAGGGCACGATGTTGGCAGCCATTCCTATAGCCACCCATACTTTCATCGGCTCTCCTGGTCAGGCGCCGTTCGAGAGATCAGGATGGCTCGATGGGTCCTGAATCGTATCCTGGGAGAGGAATGCAAGTTATTCCGCCCGCCTTACGGCAAACTTTCACTACGCAGCCTTATCCCGGCTTGGGCAGCCGGCCAGCAGGTGGTGATGTGGAACGTGGACCTCAAGGACTATCGTGCTTCGACCGGAGAGGTGGAAGCGCAACTGGATCGAACCTCTTTCTCATCTGGAGATATCATTCTCTACCACGGCATTAACGAGGCTGCACTTACAGCCCTGCCTAGCGTAATTAAAGCGGCGCTAGATAAGGGGCGAGCGGCCGTCACCATTTCCGAGCTCATTCGGCAGTAAGATTCTGGTGCACCGAAATCTCTAAAATCTCCCGATTGTGCTTCTGATTAAACCATTTCTTTGCCTCCAAGCTTCAAGTCGGCCGCATTCGAGGATGGAGACGTTTGAGAGGATTCCATAGTTAGATGGCTTTTCCGATTCGCAACTCAGGATCGTCGGGCCATCCTTAGAATGCGTGAGTCGCCGTGGAGCACTAGAGTAATGCTCAAACGCTTCTTTGTTGCGCTCCGGCAGTTCGGCTTTGGCACCCAGCGAACGGTTCCAAGCCTTGATGGCCTGCGAGCGATTTCGATTGCCTTCGTACTCGTCGCTCACCTGACCACGCAGCGCCATATCGCCGGTGATCTTTCTCCATTGGCTCCTCTGGCCGGATTGGGAGAGTTCGGCGTTCGAGTATTTTTTGTCATCTCAGGATATCTGATAACTTCGATTCTGCTCACAGAGTTACGGCGCAAGGACTGGATCTCCCTGCCCCGATTTTATTTCCGGCGTATGCTTCGATTGTTCCCGGCCGCATACTTTTACATACTTGTAATCGCAGTCCTGGCGGCGAAGCACTTCGTTAACTTGGAGCGCTGGGACCTGATGGCCGCGATCACCTACACGATGAACTACCACGACGCAAGGGGCTGGTCACTAGGGCATCTGTGGTCCCTCGCCGTTGAGGAGCAGTTCTATCTTTTGTGGCCGCTAACACTTCGAACGCTGGGCCAAGCGGTCTCGACTCGTTTCCTGATTGCCCTTGTAGTGGCAGCGCCCTTTCTGCGTCTCGCTTCTCCGTACGTAGGACCCGCGTTTAATTTCCTCGTGTGGTCCGATGCACTGGCGACGGGTTGCTTGCTCGCAATCCTACGGGAAGATCTCGCCGCCAATCGACGCTACGCCCGCCTATTGGCCTCGCGGTGGTTTTTTCTTGTCCCAGTGCTCGCGCTAGCTGCTAATTACGCACCGTCCACCAAGGTGTACTGGCTGGTATCAGAGACGGTCATGAATCTATCTATCGCGGTCTCGGCCGATTGGGCTATGCGGAGACCTGATACCGCGATAGGCCGTTTCCTGAATTTGCCGGCGGTCAGCTTCATGGGTGTTCTCAGCTATTCCCTATACCTGTGGCAGCAAGTCTTCCTTAACCGCGCGTCGGCTAGTCCATACTGCGCGTTTCCTTTGAACATCATCTTGGCGGCGGCAATGGCACTGCTCTCGTATTTGCTGATTGAGGCGCCTTTTCTGCGATTGCGCACCACGATCGAGGGCGCCCGCGCTCAATGGCGGGAAACGAGGTTGCGTGCGCACGCTTTCCCGCCCATTGGAACTTGAGCGGAAAACTAGAATATTCTCGTGTTGGCCCGCATCTTCGGTACGCAGGTAATGAGTGCGCTAGTTATCTCAGTTTGTGCGTATGAAGGTCTGGGAAGTCGCCTCGGCCCGGGAGTACGGAATCATATCGAGTCTGAGTTCAGTGACAAAACACTCGGTCTGCTTGAAGAGCTTTCCATCCTTGCATGATCAATCCAATCCTAAAACCGGTCTGACGACGTTGACCATTCCCTTACCAATTTCGGGCTCCAACAATGCCAAGGTAGTCGGCCGCAATTTTATCTTCATGGGCTTGGAAGTATTGATTACGCTTGTTTGCACATTGCTAACGACCGTAGTCATTGCCCGAGTCATCGGGCCGACACGCCTCGGGTACTTCAATCTGATATTTTGGCTGACCTCCATCACGTGCTCCGTGGGTTCACTGGGCATCCCGCTCACGACGTTCAAATACATGGGCGAATTTCTTGGTGGCGGCCGGAAGGAACTTGCCCGCGCCGTATTTTTTTACAATCTTTGGGCTCAGACTGCGATTGCTTGGGTGCTCACGGGCAGTGGCATGATCGCCGTCTTCACCATTGTTGACCCCGCGTATCGTCGTTGCGCGGTTTTGCTCGTACTGAGCATGGTGCCCAACATGATTACGTTTGTGCCCTCACAGGCGAACTCCGCGGCAGAGGATGCCGCGCTCAATACACGAGGCGCCCTCGTTGGAGCGATCATTTATGTGATTGCAGTGGCTGTGAGTCTCTTCCTCGGATGGAATCTGGTGGGCATTGCCGCTGGCGTATTGATCTATCGCACTGCAGAGTTGGCCGTAAAGATCGTTCCAGTTCTTAAAACAATGAAAACAGTCCCCCGGATCCCTCTGCCGGCCGACATTCGTAAGCGAATGTTCTCCTTCTCCGGTTTGAGCACCGGTCTGATGATTTTGCAGATCGTAATTTGGGACCGGTCCGATATCATTTTCCTGAAATTGCTTCAGCCCGACATTCGTCAATTGGCTTTTTTCTCGGTTTGCTTCAGCGTGGCGGATCGACTCATGCGAATACCCCAGACATTTGCCAACGCGCTCTCGGCCACGCAGATGGCCGAGTACGGACGCGACAAGGATCGCCTCTTTAGGATGACCTCAAAGGCATCCACCTATGTTCTGCTGGGAGCGCTTCCGATTTTGATCGGAGTCGCCTGCGTCGGCGGTCCCTTTGTGCGGGTCATGTACGGGTCGCAGTATCTGCCAGCGATACCGGTTTTCATTGTCGTGGCACTGCTCAGTATTCCGAAGGCGATACTGACTCCCGCCCAGACTCTGTTGTACTCCGCGGAAGATCTGGGATTCGTCCTGAAGTGGGGCTGTGCCGCCGCGGCCATCAACGTGCTCCTTGATGTAGTTTTGATTCCAAGCCACGGCGCACTCGGCGCAGCCTGGGCAAATGGCATCGCCCAAACGTTTGCCGCAACAACTATCTGGGGCCGTGTCCTGGTTCGCTATCCCGTTCGAATTGATAAGCCTGTTCTGCTCAGGCTTGGCGCCGCATCTTTTGCCATGGCGATCGTCGTACTCGGCATTGTGGCGATGCCGTTCGCTCCCCTCATGAAGTTAAGCGTTGCCGTTCTAGCGGGTGCGACTGTTTTCTTGGTCACCAGCCGGATGTTTGCGGTGCTGCAGAAGGATGATCGACGGCGCCTGCTGGTCTTTTCCGCTCTCCTGCCCACACCGGTGGGTTCCTCGTTTGCACGTTTGGTTAATTTTATGATTCCCGGACCTCCGGTCGTAGAAGTCTCAAGATGAATATGAGTTTGTCCTTCGGATAAATCGCCAGCGGCCCGGCCTGACATCCTCCATCTATTGACGGCGCGCTGCCGCGAAATCCCGAATTGCAGGTACCAGGTGTCACAGAATCGTAGCGGGGGTATGTATGAAAGAACCTTACAGAACGCGATTCACTGAATTGTTGAGGGAAGGGGCCGCGGTCCAAAATATCCATGATTCTCCAGCCGCAGTGGGCTATGCGGTTACCCACGCCGCCGACAATGATTTTGCCCAGAGAGAACTGGCGCGCGTTGACCATCATCGCAGGAATGCCTGCTGGCTTTTGGAGGAGTATGTTGGCCAGGCCGAGAGAATCTTGGACGTGGGATGTGGAACAGGCGGATTCAGTGTTGCGCTGGCATCGTCCCAGGTATTGCGCCCGAAGCAAGTCGTCGGAATCGACGCCAGCCGTTTGGCTGTGCGTGCAGCAGAAGTACGAGCAACAGGACATGATCTCCCGTCCACCCTAGTGTCCTTTTTGGGCTATTCCGCCGGGGAGCGACTCCCATTCGAGGATGACTGCTTCGATCTCACTGTTTGCAGTTCTGTGCTTGAATACGTGACTTCCAGGCAGGCCCGCCAGGAGTTAATAGCGGAGCTCGGCCGAGTGACTCGGTCGAGAGGTTACGTTTTCATTTCGACTCCGAATCCTCTGCGATTGCATGAGTATCATTCTGGGAGATTCCTCGGCGACTATTTGCATCGGCCAGGTTACCCGTGGGCCACTCGCCCTTGGGAGTTTTCTCGTATGTTCTCCGGCTGGCGAGAAATCCCAGTTACAAAATATTACCGAAGGAAGCTTACAGAACGGCTAGGGGCTCGTGTGCCCATTCCAGATGGAGTGCTACGAGTAATTTCATGGATTGCCCCTTGGCAGAATCGGTTATTTCAAAAGAGCTGCGCATTTACCATGGCTCGGCTCGAACGATCGATTCCGGCAGGCATCGATGGCTTCGCGTAAGGCCGGTTCACGGCAGGCCCTCAAACAGGAAGCGGTGCTGAAGAAGGTGCGACCCAGGCTGACTACGTTGCCTTTCAGAGGTTCACGCATGTTGCAACGCGACGCGGACACTCGCCTAGCCTGGGAGGGCACCCCGCGCGCGATAACCGGTTGGCTTATCGAGGCGGTGGCCGAGAGTGCGAGAGCCGGCTTCTCGCGTTGAATCTCAGCTTCTTCGAATCGATAGGCTCATATCTTGAATGCGCCGGCCGAAGCGGCCAATCTCTTTAAATCAAAAAGGCCCCACTCCTATGGTTAGTATCATGGAAGCACCGAATTTCTCACTTGTCCCCGACACGCCAACAGAGCGGCTTCGCCCGCTGAAGATCGCGCATGTGGGTGACAGCATGGAAATGGGCGGAGCGGAAAAACTAACAGCCACGCTGTGCCGATTGCAACGTGACGGAGGCCACATGGCCTCAGTCCACTGCCTCTATGAGCTTGGCGTGGTAGGCGAAGAGCTGCAGGCCGAAGGCTTTGAGGTTGTTCTCCACCATCCCTCCTCCTTTTTTCATCTGATGCGTGGCTTGTACAAGTCGTTTCGGCGCTCTCGCCCCGACGTGGTGCATTGCCACAATGCCACGGCGGCCATCATAGCTGCTGTTCCCGCCCGCCTCGCAGGAGTGAAGACTGTGATTGTAACCCGGCACGGTTTGGTCAAGCCTCCTTACCAGATACGCCGTGAGTTGAAATTTGCTATTGCGTCCCGCTGGTGTGATTGGATAGTCGGAGTGTGCGAGGGCACGCGGATCAATCTGCTGGCGGTTCCGTTCGCCGCCCGCGACAAGATCATTCACATCTATAACGGCGCTTCGCCTGTGGATACTCGGGCTGTCCCGCGGCCCAAAAATGGATTCACCTTACTTTGCTTAGGTCGTTTGTCGCCGCCCAAGGACCACGTCACCCTATTGCGAGCCGTTGCGCTCACACGCTCCCAGCATCCTGACGTGCAGCTATGGATAGTTGGAGGTGGGCCACTTGAGTTCAGTCTGAGGAAGCTCAGCGATGAACTCGCGATCAATGACTGCGTCACCTTTTTCGGTGAACAGGCGGATGTCTCGCCATTCCTGCTCGCGGCAGACTTATTTGTTAGTTCTTCTGTAACGGAGGGTTTGCCCGTATCGCTGTTGGAAGCAATGTCTGTCGGGCTGCCGGCGGTGGTTACCGATGTGGGCGGTATGAGCGAGATCGCGCGTTTGACGGGCGCAGTCACACTTGTGCCCTCGTCAGATCCTCAAGGCATGGCGTCGGCATTGTGCGGCACGATTGCCCGGCGGCAAGAACTCCCCAGGATTGGGCAATTGGCAAGCGCCTGTTACCAGCGATATTTCAGACCGGAACGTATGCTCAACGACTACATGAGCTTGTACAATCGTTCCGTTTCTCACCGTCAAGCGCTGCATGCAACATAGCAAGCCGCACTCGTTGAACCGCGTATAAGTAAAGCATTCTGATTGCCGGCAAGCAGCTCATAGCTGAGTGTCTCCGCGTTGGCGTGCCAGAATCGACGCGTCTTTTCAGTCTTGTTCCGAGGCATAAAACTTTGCGATTTATCTACCACCATCGCACCATGGGCCGCAGTTCTCAGGCCATACACATTCGTGGCGTCGTGGACGCGTTGAAAGCCGATGGACACGAAGTGACCATCTTATCTCCCCCAGGAGTTGATCCTCTCAAGGCCGCTGGACTGATGCCATTTTTACGGAAGAAAGATCGTGCAGTTGGTTTTCAACGCATCTGGAAATACATAAGCTGCGAATGTCCGCAGTTCGCATTTGAAGTATTCGAGCTTCTCTACAATTTCTTTCTCCCCTTTCGGCTGCTGCCAATTTTGTGGCGCCAACCGGACGCCGTGCTCTACGAAAGACACGCTTACTTCATGTTTATGGGCGTGCTGCTGGGGAAATGGTTCAGACGGCCAGTCGTGCTCGAAGTGAATGAGCTCGCAGGGTTCAAGCGAGCTCGCGGCTTGATCATGGAACGCCTCGCGCGAAGGATCGACGCTTGGGTATTCTCGCGGGCCAACCACATTCTGTGCGTGTCCCGGGTTCTCGCGGATGAAGCTCAGCAGCGCGGCGCTACCGGCGAACGCGTACATGTCTTGCCCAATGCAATTGATCCGAATCGATTCCGGGGCTTAGAGCCCGGGCAGACGCTCCGGGCGCGGCTTGGTCTCGAGGGCTCAATCGTCATCGGTCATGTGGGATTGTTTCATCTCTGGGATCGTCTGGATGTATTGATCGAGGTAGTGAAGGGCATCCGCGACCGGCATCCTGGGACAAAAGTATTGCTCGTGGGTGACGGGCCTGAGATGGAAAACTTGAAACAGACTGCATGTCGATTGGGAATGGAAAGTGCAGTAATTCTTCCCGGACCAGTGCCCCGAGATGATGTGCCTGCGTACATCGACGCGATGGATATTTGCGTACTACCCGATTCTAATGCTTTCGGATCTCCGATAGCCCTGTTTGAGTTCATGGCCATGGGCAAGCCCTGCGTAGTCCCTGATCTCGGGCCAATGCGCGACGTGATCGATGATGATGTAACCGGGATCATGTTTCCTCACGCGGATTACCGCGCCCTTAGAAAAGCGCTTCTGAGGCTCGTCGAAGATTCAGTGCTCCGGATTCGAGTCGGTGCTCGAGCCAGACACACTGTCTTCAAGCGCCATACCTGGGCCGCGAACGCTCGCTTCATAGTTCAGTTAGTCACCCGGAAGAGTTCGGCTAACCCATTTGTTCAGGTGGAACAACTCGATTGCGACACCCATTAAATTGGAAGGGAAAATTGAATGCCTATAGGTGCACATTTACGGAGCCGAGCGCGCCAAAACTCTAGCAAAAATGTTCTTGAACGTGTACAAGCTTGGCAGTTAAGCGATATTCCCGCTCAACGCATCACAGGGTCTCGCTGAGCGGGAAACGGTTAGACTGATGACTATTTACTGTAGACATCTATTGCCAAATCGGCCCGGCGTCGGTGATCGTCATACCTTGAACTGCCGTGGCCAGAGTTTTCGTCGAGCCGGCGGCCTTGATGGTCCCGCCCGACGACTTGACCCCCTTGTTAATTACAAGGCTATCGTTCGCATCAAGAGTGATCGTGAACGTCCCGCTCGACGGACTCCCGGGAATCGAATCGACAACCACGGGCGTCAGTGCGCTGAACCCAGATGCATCCCCGAGCTGAATCGTGTAAATGTTGTAGCTGACTGCGTTGCCTGGATTGGCGTTGTTCGCCTCGATCCGATATTGCCAGTTGGCTGCTTTGGCGCCGTTCGCGTTCTCAGGCACGATAGCGATGGTTGGAGCCGCTGGAACCAAGGCTGTATACAACGCTTCCTGCGTTCCGTCAATGCAGGCGACGGTTGCGGACACCACTGTTGGATTTGTTTCGCAATGGCTCACGAAGGTCGTGCCAGTAGCCGAGGCATCGCTCTGGAGACGGTCTACAACGACAAGGACGTTGATTCCTCGGAAGAAACTGAGTTCTCGAACTACCGAGACTACGTGTGGGTTCTGCCTTTCTGGATGTCCGCTATCGCACACGTTATTCTGGTATGTCAGCGTCAGGTCAGTTACCGCGAACGAATAATTGGGCTGTGTCTCCAATCGCGTGACCATTCCCGGCCCATCGGAGCAGCCACCGATTACGTTGATTGACGCTTGGCCGCCCATGAGGGGGATGTTGTGCGCAAATCCTGTCACGGCGTCGATAATTCCGACGCCGTTGTATCCGGCCACCGTTTCAGAATATCCCATCGTTTCCCGAATAATATTTACACCTTTACGAAAGGCTTGAAAAGTTCCTGCATCAAAATGTTCATGTCCAGCGCCCCACGACTGGGCACCAGGGTTCCCTCCCTGCCCTATGCCCATCTGCCAGAGCATCGACGTTCCGTTCGTCGTCCAATCGCTGCGGGAATACATGTACTGAGCACCGGACGAGTAGTAATCGAGTGGCAGGGTGGAGTAGGTCAGGCTCGTCCCGCCGGGGTCAACGGACTTATGGATAGGGCCTATGGCTGGGTTGACCGTAGCGATCCACTGACGAGCATACTTGCCGATGTTAATGGAACTGAACTCATTCGCTGCCGCCTGCATGAAGTCGCCGTAGTACTGGCTCGCTGGTCCGCATCCTCCAGTGCCGGTAGGTCCGTTGTGGCTTTGATATCCACACGCTGCTCCGCTTGCCCAGTTTTCGTCGTCACCCGATGTGAACCCGTCCAACATGCCACGGCTAGCGGTAGTCACGGGCATGGTGTTGTAGATCGTTGTTAGGACGCCCGACTTGAAGGCCGTCGTCTCCGTCCATAGGTCACGGCCAAGAAGCGCGGAGGATGCTAGAGGGAAAGCGTAGTAGACAAGAGAATATCTTCCATACTCGCCTACACCCTCCTGATTGTGCATCGCGTAGCCCTTGCCGCCGTTCTTTCCAGTTCCAGTCGGTGACACGAAGTTCAGTAGATCGTTCCAGCGATTTTGGATGCCGTACTTCAGGTTCGCGTCGGCATTGGTGTTGTCGATATAGCTGGCGATCCCGAAATCGAAGTCGTTGCGGAACTGGCCCGCGAAGTAATTGCTGGTGGGCATCCCGACGTTGCCCCAGGCCTGGATGATGTTGTCTTGGTTCGCTTGCCAAGTGCTCCAGTTGGCGTCAATGGTAGACGCCTGTGCAATTGTAAGGCACTGAGCCCTTCCGCAACCTGGAGCCAGCCAATCGCGCACCATCATTACCCACTCGCCGTCGCGTCGCTGGGGGTCGCAGCCCGAGCCACTGGAACATCCAGGCGCTACTGCCATAGCGTCGGTGATCACTTGAGTACATGCCCCCGAGACGTTCATGACGTAGCACGTGAAGGCCATATCTTGATCGTCGAGTGCGCCACGAGAAAACGGCGTATTCAATCCCGCGTAACCAGTGCTTGCTACCCACGCCTGCGCAGTCGTGACCCGCGATGCCGTCCAGAACAGCCTTGGGTGGCTCGCAGGAATGTTGAGGCCGTAAGCCGTGTTTGGAGAACTCGCGCTGAAAATAGACAATGATGCTGAACCCGTTTTGGATGAATCCGCTGAACTGGTCGCGGTGACGGTAACAGTCGCTGGCGAGGGAACTGCCGAAGGTGCTGTGTAGAGTCCCGTACCACTGATGGTCCCGCACGCCACGGCGCTACATCCGGTTCCTTGCACATTCCATGTCACGGCGGTATTCGAGGTCCCCACAACAGTCGCATTGAGCTGTTGAGTAGCCCCCGTCACGACCGAGGTGCTAGCTGGCGTCACAATGACAACAACAACAGGCAGAATGGTGACGATTGCAGACGCTGTTTTGCTCGGTTCCGCCATGCTGGTCGCCATCAGAGTAACGCTCGGCGGTGAAGGAGCCACGACCGGCGCCGTATAAACAGCAGCCAGCGAACTCGTTGCGAGTGACCCACAGGAAGCGCCGTTGCAGCCCGCTCCATTCAAACTCCATGCCACCGCCGTATTCGTCGTGCCTGTCACGCTGGCCGTAAAAGAGTCCGTGCCCGCGGCAGGAATCGTAGCGGTTGTCGGCGTGATGCTCAGCAAGATCGCCGCCGCCGCGACAAGGGTGACGCTCGCCGAAGCTGATTTGGTTGGGTCCGCCACGCTGGTCACTGCCACACTGAGTGTTGCGGGGGAAGGTACACGCGCCGGTGGGGTGTAGAGTCCGCCTGCCGAAATGGTACCACACGCTGCGCCGCTGCAACCTGCACCAGCTACGACACGCCAAGTGACGCCCGTGTTCGCAGTCCCGGTAACGGTAGCCGTAAACTGCTGAGTGCTTCCTAGTGCCACTGTTACGGTGCTTGGGCTTACTTGAATCGCAACGGGGCCGGCCGGGTTTGTTGGAGCAGAAGGGCTCTTAGTGGCACTCGTCACACCGGCGCATCCCGAAAGGAAGAGGCTTCCCATGAGAAAAACGATGAGAAGCGCCACCGACTCTCGAGGCCGGGGAGGACGTTTGGCTGTCAACATTTGGCTCCGGTTTCTACCTAAGCTCCGTGCCGAAATGCAACACGCGCTCCTGCCTATGATGAATACAGGAGCGCCACAGCCAATACATCTGGCCAACAGTCCCAAAATGGGGAACTGCCCAAATGCTGTCCCATACTGTCCAACATGCCAAACTGACAATCTTCCGAAGTAGAGGAATGCATCCTGGCTGGAACCAGCCTGGAAGGATCTGTAAGTTGTTGCGTAAACTAAAGTAAACGCACTACTTGCCCAGGCATCGATTAATTAAGTTAACAAACGGCTTCCGTTAGGCAAGTGCCAGTCTCGCAAAAGAATCGACGCCTTCCCAGTCGTCAGAGTAATGAGCCTCCGAAGGGCGCGCGTCTGGGCCACCGAGAGGCGACTGGACCCCCTGCACCACCATGGGATCGGAAACCTATCAAGCCCGTTCTTGCCACGATCCATAAAGCGGCTTCAAAACCAGCGAGTTCCAGTGACTGCTCCCCAGGCTGTTTGCAACCGGAGACGGGAATAGCTCTGATCAGCTACACCGTGACGTCGTATGTCGAAAGGCTGAATCCTTCCGGGGCGGTTCGACCCCCCGTAGAACGAAAAGGCAGCCCGATAACCCGTTTGCTTTAATGCGCTTACGGTATCGGCAGAGAAACAATGCTTGAGTCCAACAGGATACGCGAGAATATCAACACATCGGTTAAGTTCGAATTCCAATATCTGACGCGAATGGCGAGCCTCTTCCCGCTGCAACTCGGGCGAAAGCTTCGTTAAGATCTCATGGCTATGGGTATGAGACCCGAACGCCATACCGTTCTGCTGCATGTCGCGGGCTTCGTCCCAGTCCAGGAAACAGCGTTCGGCCGTACCTTTGGGGCGCGACACTTCGCATACTCTCTCGAGGTCTGCTATAAAACGTTCAGGATCTTTTACAGCAGGCTGCGTAAAGAGCTGCAGGATCTGCATGCTCGTACGCTTTCCTCCTTCGCCTGTCAGGTCAAAGATCGCAGGTTCCGGATATGCAAGGTGAATGCGTTTCTTGACGCTCTTTTTGATAATGTAGGCAATCATGTCCCACCAGGGCAGTCTCCCTGTGCCGATGAAAGCAGTAGGCAGGAAGAACACGGCCTGCACACCATGCGCACGGAGGATCGGAAATGCCACGGTGTAGTTATCCAGGTAGCCATCGTCGAAGGTGATTAGCACACTCGTCCCCCGTGGGGCATCACCGTCCAGCATGGCGAACACTTCCTCTAAAGTAGCCATATGAAAGCGGCGTTTGAAGTATGCAATCTGCGAATCGAATTGCTCCGCCGTGGCTGAGAAAACGCCCGAGTCGAATGGAGTCTCATCCGCGTTTCCGACGCGATGGTAATTCAGAACTATCAAAGTGCGGCGCTGGGGCATGGCTTCCAGTGCTCTGGTGAACCCTGCCCGGGTGCACACGCGTGCTAACAATTCCCGCTTTCCGCGCATTTGTATCTAAAGATTATAGTAAGAGCAGAATAAGAGTCTACTAGCCGATCCTATGTCGCGCTTCAAGGTGCTTAATCATTCCGCGGACGTGCCGGTGAATTCTATTGGCAAGACGACGAGGCTATCTCCGCCTCTGGTCCGCGACCTCTTATCTTGGTTCCGAGCAGAATGCCCTGACGTGCTTCACACTCACAACGCGCCAGTTCTCCAGTACGGGATCACAGCCGAGCGCCTTGCCCGAGTTCCGGTCAACGTGAACAGCTATCACGGCGAAAATAGGAACTGGGATCCGCCCATGGACAGCTTGCGCCAACTCGACAATATCGCTCCATTTTGGCAGGCTCTCGAAGGCGATAGCACAAGCCCGATTCAGCAATACATTTGGAACGAATCATGCTGTGCCACATTGCCCCTCGATGGGGAACTCCATTTCGTCGTCGTCAAGACGGGATCGCAAACAGGGGCCATCGCGCCGCTGGTCCGCGCCAAGGGCGTTCTTGGCCGACTGGAACATCTCGGAGTCAAAACTCTTCGCGAGCCAACTGATTTAGTGTTTTCCGATCCCGTCGCTCTTAAGAATCTTGCCGACGTTCTCGTCAAATCGGGTTCGCCTCTTTTTCTGGATAGAATTCCCGCCGACTCGCCGACCGTTGCCGCGATTCAAGAGGCCTATCACGGCCGTGGGCTGGTACTCCTACGTCGAGCTCAACCATATCCTCGCATTTTGTTACACCAAGGCTGGCGGAAGCCCGAGAGCCAGCTCAATAGCGGGCGTCGCTCGGATCTGCGACGAGCCGTTCGAAATGCCGAGAAAATCGGTCCGCTCAGTTATCAGGTTCTGTCCCCCACTCCCACACAACTCGGGCCGATTCTTGAAGAGGCTTTGGAAGTAGAGGCTGCGAACTGGAAGGGGAGCGAGGGGACCGCCATCACATTCGACAAGTTGCGCGGCCAGTTCTACCGCCACTATGCTGCCGCGGCAAGCGCGGCGGGAATCTTGCGGCTGTGTTTTTTGCGGGTTGGCAGCAAAGCCGTTGCGATGCAGTTTGCACTTGAATGCGCGCGCGGCTTCTGGCTTCTGAAGATTGGCTATCGCGAAGAGTTTGCACGATGCTCGCCCGGCATGTTACTGATTGCAGAAACCGTTCGCTACGCAGCTTCGAGGGGGCTTTTGTCCTATGAATTCCTGGGTAATGCAGAGGACTGGACACGCGTCTGGACACAGGATGAGATTCAATCCGTAACGATTCGGGCGTATCCCTTCCAGCTGAGAGGCGTCGCTGCGCTGGCGGCGGACGCATTCCAAGCGGTGCTCCGACGATTTGAAGAGACTGTGAAGAGAAAAAAGAAATGAACCGCAGGGTCAGCAAAATGATCTGGTCCGCTTGGGAGGCCGTCGCGAAGCATGCCGGCAAGGCCTACATTGCTGGCCCCGAGATCGAGGATGCCTTGAGGATATGTCGGCGTCTCGTCGGTCTGGGTTTTGGCGGCACGATCTGTTTTTGGAATACCGAAAGCGATTCACCGAAACGGATAATGGATGCTTATACCTCCGCGCTCGCTCTGCTGGCCAATGAGAAGGTGGATTGTTATCTGTCCATCAAGCTTCCTCCGCTGAACTATGAATGGGCTCTGGTGAATCAGGTGTTGGAGCAAGCCCGGCACAGGAATACTCTTGTTCATTTCGACTCCCTGGGGCACGAAACAGCCGATCGAACCTTTTCTATGATTGCGCGGGCGACCCGTTCCTATCCGCATCTAGGGTGCACCTTGCCGGGCCGATGGGTGAGAAGCGTCGCTGACGCGGATATTGCGGTCGATTTTGGATGGCATGTCCGGGTGGTCAAAGGCCAATGGCCGGACCCCCAAAATCGAGAGATGAATCCTCAGGTTGGCTATCTAAACGTCATTGACCGGCTGGCGGGACGGGCGCGCTTTGTGGCCGTAGCGACACATGACCCGGAACTCGAGCGGACTGCTCTAAAGCGCCTTCGCCGAGCTGGCACGCCATGCTCCCTCGAGCTGCTGTACGGCCTTCCGGTGGAGCCGGCTTTGGAAGTCGCGAATGAATTCGATGTGCCTGTGCGCGTCTACGTGCCTTTTGGTTACGGGTGGCTGCCGTATTCGCTTGCACAAGCGCTGCGCAATCCTCGCGTATTCTGGTGGATCCTTCGGGATCTTATCAGCGTTGAATCGCCGCTCCATTCGAAGCAATCTTCGGGCGGCATTCCGCCCAGGGTTAAAGAGACTCCAAGTTCCTCTTCGATTTCACGCGCATGATCGGCCGTGTCTATCTCCACCTGGCGAAGGTTTCGTCCGAAAACTGCTGAATTGCATCTGGACCATGTCAAGCACATCATCGGTGATTGATTCCGTGAGCGCGCAAGCGTTTGTTTCAGATCACGGCGGGCTCCGTCCAGACGTCAATTCCGAGGAACACTTTTATTCGTTTTATGAATGGGCGCTCGATCCTGTTCTCTCTGTGCGCGACTTATTCGAGCACCTCCGGGAATCCCTGAACCATTTGAATTCGCTCAGCGAGCCCTGGCAGATCGAAGAGTGCAAAGCCAATATATATCTGATCGTTTCTGCTCTCACCTGTACAGTCGACGACTATTTAGGGAAAACTCCTCCGGATGTTTCGAAGATCTCCCGGACGTTTCCAAGACTTCGAATTCCTCTCCTTCTGGTGCAGAAGATAATCAACGGCATTCATCGCCTCGGGAGCTTTCCACAAAAATTGCGCGCGGCAAGATGGAGGGAGAAATGGACCTCCAAGGTCGATGCGGTCTGCGAACTTCTCATCCGGACCGGAAAGCCGGCTCCGCAGCAATTCGAAGAGTTGACGAAATCCATCGAAAACTGCATCGCCGCTCCGTTCTCGAAGCAGCTTTTCAATCAGCCGATGCAGTTGCCTTCTGGATATCGCAGCCAGGACCTTGCGCATCAAGATGCATTCTCACTCGCTAAACTATTCAATGCTACTCAAGGGAATCGCAAATCGCCGCTTCTGATTATCGGTCCGCGCTCGATGGGCGCATATTTTGCTCCCGCCGCGAAAGCCAAACTCTCCGAGCTTGGCTGGAACTCAGTTTCCTGGTGCACGATACGGCCGAAGAAAGGAATTTCGCCCTGGGAGAAATCCGCACTGAAGGCGCTTCATTCGCTGGACGTGCAGATCCTTGTCATCGACGAGTCTCCGAATACCGGTGACACCTTTCTGTTGATGGTAAACCTCCTGCGGAAAAGGGGAGTATCGCCCAATAGAATTTGTCTCCTTGCGGCCATGCATCCGTCGCGTCCCGATTGGCGCCTTCCCGTCACGGTGGAGACTCTCGGCACTAAACTCATTCGGTTGGAGGCCAACGCTCTTCACAAGAACCGTCTTCTAGAACCCCACTCCGTCCAGCCGCTTCTTGCGAGTTATTACCAAGCCCTGGGATGGGATGACGTGCAGCTCGTGCTGAGCCGCCATACTGGCGAGCTTAATGCGCGCCTCGAAGAACATTTTCAGGATGGCTTCCAGTGCCGTCTTAAGCGCGTATTTGATGTGCGCCTCACAAAAAATGGCGCACCACCGGTGGTCAGGCGGGTTCTTGCGAAAAGCGTAGGCTGGGGCTGGCTTGGCTATCAGGCTTTTTTTGCTGGAAAGCAGCTCGCGGAATTTGTTCCTGTGCAACTTGGCCTTCGAGAAGGGCTTGCGTATACGGAGTGGCTCGAACGTTTTGAAGCTAATCCTACCGAGCCACCGATCAAACGTCTCGCAGCCTATGTTGCTGCGCGCGCGGCGACACTGCGCCTGAAGAAGGATCCTACCTTTGCAGTCAGTCCTGGCTACGGCTGGACGGGCTGGAGTGTGCTGATCGACTCGCTGAGAAGAGCGTACGGCCCGATCGTTGGCCGTATGAAAGTCTCGGCTCTCCACCGGAGTCTTTCGCAGTATGTGTGTCGTGCCCCAGCGTTAATAGACGGGCACATGAAGCCAGGCGATTGGGTCCAAACCCAGGGCAGCTTTTACAAAGTTGATTACGAACACCATAATTTCGGCCGCACTGAGTTATACATCGTTGATCCTGCTTACGATCTTGCAAGCGCTGTCTGCGAATTTCGCTTGTCCGCCAGGGACGAACAAGAACTGATCGCGCACTATATTCAGATGAGTGGTGATTCTGGAGTGGAAGAGAGAATTCTGCTCTGGAAGGTGGTGCATGGTTTGGCAGTGATGGAGGTAGCTACCGCCGCGCTTGACGTCGAAACACGCGGCGAGGCGCGGATGCTCCGGCACGAACGCCTCGTTCTGGCGCGCAATTTCTTGGTTCATCAGATGAACCGATTTGCGGCGTCGCTACTTCCGCACCGCATCCCCTTGCAATGGACGCCGCGCCTCATCTTTCTCGATCTCGACGGGGTCTTCGATTCTAATGTTTTTGATTTTCCTCAAGCGACGACCAGCAGCCTGCTCGGCCTCGCAAGGCTTCAGAGGCACGGATTCTCCGTCATCCTCAATACGGCGCGCAGTGTCACTGATGTCAGGCAATACTGCGAGGCCTACGGTCTGCACGGGGGGGTTGCCGAATCCGGCTGTATATTTGTCGATGCCCTGGCTCGGAGGGAACTCTCACTCATCGAGCCGGAGGCTGCTGAGCAACTGAGCCGTTGCAAAACTGCGATCCAATCGCTCCCGGGCGTATTCGTCGATCCAAATTATCGGACTGCTGTGCGGGCCTTCCGTTACGCGCGGAATCGTACCCAGGGTCTGTCGAGAGCGGAGGTTCAGGGCATTCTTGAGCGCCCGGGATTGGAGCGAATGACATTCCTGCCGACCGACGCGGACACGACCATCGTGCCCAAGGACATCGGCAAAGGTTCTGGTCTGTTATGGGCTAAGAAATACTTGAGATTCGAAGGTGAGCCCGTTGCCGCGATCGGCGATAACGATCAGGATCTGGATATGTTTCGCGCTGCCGACCTCGCATTCGCTCCAGCGAACAGTTCAGAATCAGTTCGTGAGCTTGCCGCTACAGGTAAATGCAAATTGATGCGGCAGCCCTTCCAGAGAGGACTGCTCGAGGCAGTGATGCAAGTGATTCACGCCGACGGTCAGCTCTGCGACAAATGCGATGTCCAGCTTGCACAAGCGCATGGCTGCGGCGCTCTGTTTCAAGCGCTGATGGAAAGCGCGGAACGCCCGAAATTACTTAAGTTTTCCTCGATTCTGAATTGGGGAAGTTTGTAGAATTAGCCGGAGTACGGAGGTTCGAAAGCAATTGCGCAGGAAGCCTCGCTTCCGCGTCTTCTGCCGCAATAACTCCAGTCCGAGGAGAAGCCGCCAGCGTCGAATTCTCGTGGCAGGAAAAATAGCATTCGCAGCGGCAGGCTCAACGCGTGGTACACCTGCCTTGCCCCCCGGTGGGCGGCTCCAGGCTGAGCCCAACCCCCAATTTCACCTTTTTGCAGGGCCCCTCAAAACAGTGTTGCTGATAATTTACCCCTTCGAAGAGCTCGGAGAACGGGAGCCGGGAGATTTGTTCGAAACCAGCTCTTCATAGCGCGTGTCGTTTGATCCATTCTCAGATACATGGCACCTTGCGTCAGGGGCTGCGCAAAATGGAGGTCTGCGTAGCTTCCCACTTGGGCGCCCCAGCGATCTTTGCTCGGGTCTTCTTCCCCGAGAAAATCATAATGCCGGATGCCCTGGCCTATCAGCGTCTTGAGGACGTGAGCTCTGAGCACATAGCCGACACGGTCGGACGAGTACGCGGGATCGAAGCCTTCCTGCAGAGAATAAACAGCATTGCGATATCGAAAGCCATATTGCGCCGCGACAGGCTTTCCATCCAGTTGCAGAATCCAGAATTCGAGCCATCCGCGCTCCGCAAAAGAGGGCGCCATGTTGTAGTAGAGTTCACATCTTTGCTCCGAAGCAAACGATCCGCGCCTTCCTTTCAACTGCCAGCGTTTTTGGTGGAGCTCGAACAGTGTTGCCAGAGATGTGGGAAGCGCTTGCGCGTTATCGCACTTGGTAATCGATACCTGAAACAGTCTCTGCAACCGGTTTGTGTAGTAAGCAATTTTATTTTTCTCCTTTTTCGAGATTGTTTGCTTGAGGTAACTATCCCATGTATCCGGTAGCGGTATCCTCGAACACGGACGTTCCAGGCGCCGCAAGGTCCACTTGCGGCTCTTCAGATCTGAAACCAACGACGGGACCGCGGCGGAATCCAGAGGAAGGGTGTTTAGCTCGCAGATGTCCCAATGTGGGTTCGATCCCAGCCATGACAGAAAGGCTTGGGTGCAGGAAGTCTCATAACCTGCTTGAATGATCAGATCGAGATTGTCCGAGTCTTCCGAGCCATCCCCTACGAAACGCAATCGTCTGACGCGAAATGGAAGAATTGATTCGACCAAGTCTGCATAGAGTGGAATAATCCCCACCACTTCATTGTCCGAATTCGAGAAAACAGGTGCTACGAGCTCTTTGTCCTTTGCAAACGCCTTCCACCAGGCTCCCAGCCATTCGGGCGTGGAAAATATCGTAAGCGCTTCTGCACCCTGCAATATCTTCTCCCACGCAGGACGAATGGCCTCCAGTTCATTCCAAGTCCTGGCTGTTCTAACTTGCAGGGGCATAAAATCACAGACGAGTTAATCGCGCTAGAGCGACCTACGTCAGTATCGATTGCGCTAGCGATTCACACATTATCCACCACATCTGGGGGACCTGGGCTGAATCGCAAGCCGGCGCGTGGCTGGGCCTATCGCGGCCGCGGTTTTCCTCGAGCTAAACGCACTCATCTGGGTACCCATTTTGACTCTGCACATCTTGAGATTCCACTTTTTTTGAAAGGCATAGCCCGTAATGAAGAAAAACAGAATTCTGCTGGCGGAAGCCAAAGACGACGTTCGCATTGCGTTTCAGAAAGGCTTGGAAAGCCACGGGTTTGCCGTGGCACCCGCCGCCTCCGTTAGCGAGGCCTTGAAATTTATTTCTACCGAAGATTTCGATGTCCTGCTCTCCGACTTGTACATGCCGGATGCCACTGATGGTTTTACTGTAGTCAACGCCATGCGCCGCGCGCAACCCAACGCTGTAACTCTAGTGCTCAGCAATTACCCCGTGCTTCAGGCCGCCATGACCGCCATGCTCCTGGAGGCTGATCAAGTTCTTCTGAAACCCATTGGTTTAGCGGAGATTACCGAAATCATTCGAGAGAAGCTTTCGCATCCTTCGGCCCATACCGCGATGAAGAAGGAGCCGGTCGCCGCAATTCTGCACCGCGATCTGGAAGCAACCATCCAGAATTGGATGCGCCGCGTCGAGCATACCGATGAACTCACAGCTACCTCCCTGACCTATCAGGAGCGCACTGGCCATCTCCCACTGCTGCTGAACGACCTGGTGGGCCGCTTGCGTCTCCCTCCCGACGCCAAATCGCCGATTTCCCACGCGGCCTACGAGCATGGAGTTCTCCGACGCAAGCAAGGCTACACTGTCCCGATGGTCGTGGAAGAGTCGCGAATTCTACAGGTCAGTATCTTCAATACTCTGCAAAACAATCTTAGCAGTGTAGATTTCAGCACCGTCTTGCTCGATGTAATGACCATCGCCGACGAAGTGGACTCGCAATTGAAGCAGGCCATGCTAGGTTTTATGGAAACCTCAGCCGCAAAGTCGGCGAGATGACCGACCGAATTTTTTATGCTCCCCCCGCTCATTTTTTCTGCGTGGTTCGCGTTGCGGAGTCGTTGACTAATCGTGGAGGACAACACTCAGAAGGGAATGATCGATGCGGATCTCGCGGTTCTTGCTGTACTGAATGAAACGTAGTTTCCTGAATTTGTTCATAAAAAAGTTCACCCGGGACCGGGTTGTGCCAATCATCTCAGCCAGCATCTCTTGGGATACTTTGGGGAGCACGCTTTCAGGCTGGCCTCGCGCGCCATAGCCTGCGAGCAGCAGAAGAGTGCGCGCCAGGCGTTTTTCGCTGGAGTTGAACAACTGGTCGACCAGATCCTCCTCGACTCGGACGTTCCGGGCCAACACATAGGCAATGAAACGGTCGGAGAACTCGCTTTCGTCGTGTAGCACCTGAATCATCTTGTGTTTTTCAATGGCGAGCACGGTGGTCGGTGCAATCGTGGTCGCTGTGGCCGTGCAAGTGGACTGACCGGCAAGGCATCCTTCTCCAAAAAAATCTCCAGGTCCCAGAATCGCCACCACGGCTTCTTTGCCGGATTCATTGACTACCGTCAGCCTCACGCCGCCTTCTTGAATGTACATGACATTCGTCGCGGGATTGCCCTGTGCGAACACCGTTTCTTTTGCTACAAACGTGTCAACCCTTCTCCCGGCACCGGCCGAGTCCAGAAACAGTTTCAGATCGAACGCAGGGATTCCTGATTTTGCTTTTTTGGGCGAGCGAAAGGCCTGGACAGATACACGCCGAGATGCGGTACACAACATACGTCAGAATAGCATGCAGGCGGTTTCAAAGACTGTTCAATATTGAACAGTCCAGGCCGGGCGGCTAGTGGCTATCGATTTGCTCGAAACTTCGAGAATCCCTTACGATTCAATGCGTTTCAGTCAACTCTTATTCCGGAGAACTTTCCGCAGCGACTGACGGACCTCCAATCCTCCATCGTAGTCAATGTAACCCTTCTTGCGGAATCGATTCATGAAAAAATTGACTCGCGAGCGCGTTGTCCCGACCATTTCCGCCAGCACCTCGTGATTCACAACGGGGATTTCAGAAACCTTCCGGCCGTTCTTGTCCAAGTGCGACAGCCGCAGAAGGACGCTCGCCAACCGCTGTTCGGCGGAGGAAGTCAGCAGATTCGCTACGTGATCGCGGTAGCTCTTGACGCTGGACAGCAGATAGGCCACCAGGGCATTCGACGTTTTACTCTTCTTACGAAGCATCTCGAGCATTTTTGTTTTCTTGATGGTTCGAATGGAGCTGGCGGTCAACGCGACGGCCGTGGACATGCGCAGCGGATAGCCTGCCAGACAGAGTTCGCCAAAAAAGTCATGCACTCCCAGGATCGCGGTACCTGCTGATGCTTGATGGTTCGATCTTGTGGTGAGCCGTACCCCTCCTTCTTGAATGTAAAAGAGCGTATAGGCCGGCGCACCTTGCTCGTATATGTTTTGGTTGCCCTGATACTGCGAGATCTTCCCACCAAGGCTGGCGCCGGAGCCAAATCCGGCAAGGGATGCATTCATCTTGTTCGAGCTTTTCATACGCCTCTTAACGCCCGAAGAGTCAGGCTCTCATTATTCTAGCAAGGTCATACCCAACGTACTGTGCAAGAGTGCACAGTCGTGAGCAAGAAAGCCGCTTCTAGACAGCATTCTAAAGCGGCCAAATTCGGCGAATTACGCTCCAGGACCCCCAGCAACTGTTCCAGACCTCGCGCCACTTCTTTTTTATCCCACCCCGCAACCTGCCTCCTGGACTCTTGAAATCCAAGCCACGTTGCGCAGGCGTGCCGTCGATGCTCAGAAGCGGTGGGCCGGGCCGATGAGGTTCCAGTGGATGGAGAACCAGATCAGGAAGACGCAGGCCAGGGCTACGAGCGAAAACTTGATTCGGGAGATGGTGCGGATATCGGCGCGGCGCCAGATGCGGAGTCCCGCAATGATGGCGAAGAGACTGAAGAAAATGGCGAGTCCAGTGAGCCAATTCATTAGCACGAAGTATTTGTCCGTGGCGTGACTCGGCGGCATGGTGGCGTTTTCAAGTCGAGACACCAGAATGGATACACCCGTGGCCAGAACGATCCACCCAAGAGCCGCCAGTTTGGGCGCGGCCGTCAGCCGGAGAGTGCCCGGTTGCGCCTGGAAGGGCGGGCGGTTGCGCAAAACAAATTTGCGGCCCAGCCGAAAAAGCATGGCCAACACGACCAACGCCAGAATGGACAGGCTGACTCCCAGCGATGGCAGGATGAGTTGGTCGTCTTCAAACCAGGGCACGCGCTCGAACTGGGCGCCCGCAAAGTTGGAAGCGGCGCGGACTATTTTCCCCCGAGAGTCCCGAATGGCGAAGAGCAGGCCCTGATCGTCTTCGACCTGCCATAGATCCTTGCCAATCGGCTTCCATTTCCTGGTGTGCCCGCGCAGGTCTTTGGAGCCGTCGATGGTAAGCACGCCCGCCTTATCCACCTTTGCATGGTTCTGCCCGCCAAGATCTCCGAGCTTGAGCTTGGTGGTTTCCGAGCGGCGCGTGGAATGGTAGCTGCCCGCGATCCCTTTGAGATCCGCAACCGGCAGATTCTGAAATTGTTGTGCTGGCGTAACGGGGTAGTAGCGATCCGCGAAGTTAGTCAGCCATTCGCCGCGGGCTTTATTTCCGGAACCAGAGGAATTATAGGAAATGAAAAGCACAAGCTTTTCTTTTGGCTCGAGCAGGAACGAGCTGTGGAAGGCGATGAGATCTCCGTCATGCCCGATGAAGCGGAGATTATTACGCCAAGTTTGATAAAAACCCATGCAGATGGCGGGGAGCGCATCGGAGGCGGCGAATTGGCGGGTCCACATGGCGTTCAAGGTTTCCGGTTTCAAGATGCGCTTTCCTTGCAGTTCGCCGCCCCCGAGAAGGGCTTGCGCGAAGCGGCTCATATCAAGAGCAGTGGAAGACACGCCGCCTGCCGGAGCGGGATTGAAAATCTCGAAACCGATGGCGGGCTTGTCGGTGGTGTCTTTGTAGCCGTCGGACGGGAAGGATGAAAGAGCTTGCTCGAGCGGCTGATGGAAGCTGGAATGCGTCATGCCGAGCGGCTGAAAAATATGATCGGCGACATATTGGTCGAAGGGCTCGCCGCTGACGCGCTGCACGATGTATCCCGCGAGGCCCACACCATAGTTCGAGTAGGCTGGGATCACGCCGGGAGGAAAGATGCGGCGCGGCTGGTTCTGAATCATGAAATCGCGCAGGGGCGTGGCTAGTTTGGGATCGTTGATCAGAATGTCGCGAATTTCTTCTTCGAAGCCCCCGGTGTGGGTCATCAGGTTGCGGAGCGTGATGGGTTTGCCAAACGCGGGAGCGATTTGGAAATCGAGATAATGGTTGACGTCGGCATCGATGTCGAGCTTGCCCTGCTCAGCCAGTTGCATGACGGAGACCCAGGTGAACAATTTCGAGATGGACGCCAGGCGGAAGATGGTGCTGTCCGGGTCAACGGGCTTCTTCTTTGTAAAGTCGGCGTAGCCATAGCCTTTTTTCAATAGCGTCTCGCCGTCTTTCATTACCAACACGGTAGCACCGGCGATATCGCTGCGTTCCAGTTGCAGCGGGATGATGCCGTCAAAAAATGCTTCCAGATCTGTTTTGTCCAGCGTGTGGGGAGCGGGGGCTGGATTTACCGTGCCGGTCACTGCCGGAACGGAGGCGGAAGGCGTGCTCGGCTTGGGAGGCGCAGCCGATTGCTGCGGTGATACCACTAGCGGTAAAGACGAACATAATAGCAAGGCGAGCGCACTCGCACGAAGTCGCACCAGCAAGCCTCCTGAGAATAAGAATTAAGAGGAAGAGTCTCTTGGATAAGCGCGAGACTTGCAACACAAATCTGCTTCCCAAGAGCCATGAGAAATCTAACCAGGCTGTGAATATTAGTGTGCGGAGGGCACCTCGCCTGCAGGCGGAGGCGGCTGCGGCGGAGTGAACTTGCCATCGTCGACCGGGATGTTTTGCTCAAGCTGATCGACCTGAATAGTGAAACGATTTCCGGGACGCGAAAGCGTCCAGCGGAAAGGGATTTTCACGCCATCGGCCTGACGGTAGTCAGCGTAATCAACTTGAGTCGGCAGACGGCCCAGCGGAGATTCCAGATAACGCACGAGACGGAGGAGCAGGCCGGATTGCTGATCGAAATAAAGTTTGAGCGGAGGCTGGCCTTCACTTCGGCCGGTGACAAGATAGGTTTTCTGGCCGGCGATGCTTTCGCCCGGGGCGACCGTGAATTTGTCGAAAAGCTGCTTGAGATGCAAAGGAAAATAAAAATCCGCGTCCATGCGCGCGGCAGCGGTCTCCGCCGCGGTTGATAACCGCACGCGCGGCGGATGGCTGTTGATGCTTTGCCAGCCGGACTGGCCATCGAATCCCGTGACGCTGTCGCCTCCCGGCAGGTGCATCGTCGCAACACGCTTGTTTGGAGCTTTGGCGTAGACGTCGACGGGAACATGCTTATCACCAAGCAGCAGTGTTCCCTTTTCCGCGCGGCTCGTGATTTTCCGGAGTGCCTCCGCGCCGCCAGCAGCCGCGAGATACTTGTCGAGGATCAGGTCCGCGGAAGGCAAATCCTGCTTCTCTTCGCTGGACTGGTTCTCCGCCCTGAGTTCGGGTTTGGAATCTTCCGTGGCGACCATCGGCGTGCCAGCCGGCTCCGCTGCGCCACGATGGCAGGAGTAGCAAGTGACTTCGCGATGGCCTTTGAAACTATCCTTGTTGATGGCCATCATCATCACGATCATGTCGCGAGCCTTTAGCTTGGGCTTCTTGTCGTCTTTTTCGAACGCACCGCGCACATGACAGTATTCGCAATCGACGCCCAGCGAGGCGGAAATGAATTGCATGGCGGGGATCATCTGGTCGGCCGGTATGCCCTTGAGTGTCTGAATATTCTTGTATTGTTGTTCGGCAAGAGGGACGGCCGGCGTAGCCGATGCAGGAGTTTGCGGCGACGACGGCGCGCGCACGCCCGCCAGAACCATAACGCTACTTAGAATAAGCACGAACGCCACAAACACAGTTTTCCTTCGATCCACTCCCATCGCAACACCCCCGAGAAGTATGAGACGAGAGTGTAGCAAAGGACGTTTCGCCGAATGCGGCGAAACCCGGAGATTCCCACGCTTGCAAATGAATTTGCGGCCCTGCATAGCGCTAGTGTAGGATGCCGCAGAATTTGCGGCGCCCGCGCATTGGCGAAATCAGACAGGCTTTGAGAAACTAACAGAGATCAATGGCTACGTTCACAGGCTGGATCGGTATCGTAAGCAAATGGCTGCTCGACAGAATTGTCGGAGCGCTGGCCGCCACGGGTGTTAATCCCAACTTCCTGACATTTCTGGGGCTGGTGGTGAATTTCATCGCCGCCGCGCGCTTTGCCGTCGGCGGGTTCCGCACTGGCGCCTTCATCGTGCTCTTCGCAGGCTTTCTGGACATGTTGGATGGACAAGTGGCGCGTCGGCAAAACCGCGTGACCGCTTTCGGCGCGTTTTACGATTCGACGCTGGACCGCTACGCGGACATGGCCTTATATATGGGCCTGCTCGTGTACTACTCCGTGAGTGGACGCACGCCCTACGTGGTGCTGGCGGCGGTGGCCACGGCTGGTTCGGTGATGGTGAGCTACGCGCGGGCGCGCGCGGAGTCGCTCATTCCCTTGTGCAAGGTCGGCTTCATGGAACGCCCCGAGCGGCTGGTGTTGTTGATCATCGGCGGGCTTTTCAATCGCATGGGCGCGGTACTATGGGTGATTGCTGTCGTCTCGACGATCACGGTGATCCACCGTATCGTGTTCACGTGGCAGGAAACCCGCGCCGGGCGCACTATTCCCGGCATCAAGCTCAGTCTGTAGCGCTCGCCTTCACGCGAGTGTCCGCCTCCCGTACTTCTTCCGAATGAGTTTCCACCGGTCCGGCGATGATCTCGCGGACGCGTTCACGTAATGCTGGCACTTGGTCTTTCGAGAGGCCCCGCGTGTCGATCGTGTCGTGCAAATACACGGTGACGACGGCGGGCCAGAGCATCCAGTGGCCGGTGCGATGATGCTGGTAGGAGCCCACCAGGCTCACTGGAACGATGGAGATGCCGAGCTGTTGCGCAACGCGGAAGCCGCCGTCTTGAAACTCGCCAACGCGTCCATTGCGGGTACGCTTGGCTTCCGGAAAAATGATCAGGCTGGTGCCGCCATCGACAGCGTCTTGCGTAAGTCGCCACATGCGCTTCAAATCCGAAGGGCGGCGCACATCGGGGACGGGCACGTTGCCAAAGCGTTTCATCAGCCAGCCGTAGGCCGGGATTTTGAAATGGGACTCCAGCTCCCAGCCGCGCACGTATTGAGGAATAGCGCAATACAGAATAAAGGGATCGAAAAGGTTTACGTGATTGACCATGAAAAAAGAGGTGCGCTGCGGATCGAAGCCAGGAGCGCGGCGGACTTCCACGCGAACGCCGGCAAGAAAGGCGATGCGGCGGCAGAACGTGCGTTGCAGCCAATCGTGCTTGCGCGGATCCAGGAAGATTCCGAGCGCCACAAGAGAGGGCGCGGCGATAAAGAAATGCACACCACTGAAAACCCAGAGAACCGCGCTGCGGAACGCCAGCCACGCTCGCTTCATATATATATGTCCACGGCGGCGGGAAGAATGTCGAGGGAACGGCACTCCAGTGTCGCGACCTCGCCGTCGATCATGACGTCCACCGGCACGGTCGCGTTGAACTCCACGTGGCGAACGGCGCGGCGCGACGCCAATGGATGCTCGATATGTGTACCGTCATAGAGTTTTGGGAGCATGCGCAGCAAGCCCAGACGGCCGATGGGTCCCCAGCGGACGAACTCGATGAAACCGTCCGTGGGGTCGGCGTGCGGCGCGATGAGCATGGTGCCACCGGTGTATTTGCTGTTGTTGAACGTAAGGAACAGCGAGCGGCGCTCGTCCCAATCTTTCTCGTCATCGCTGCGCAAGGCGAAAGCGCGGCGGCGCAACTGAATGACGCGGACGAAAACGCCGAAAAGATAACCGAGAGCACCGAAGGGCTTGAAATAGCGGTTTGTTAGCGCGGCGACATCGGCGGTGAAGCCAACACTCAGCAGATTGAAGGAATAGACCACACCGGAAGCGTGCGTGAGTCGAAGCAGGTCGACAGCCTTCGTGCGGCCTTCCAGGATTGCTTGCAAAGATACGGTCGAGCCGTCTTTCGTAAAATCGCGAAGAAACGAATTCCCCGTGCCGAGAGGAAGAAAGCCCAGCGCGACGCGTTTAACAGTGGTTCGTCCTGCGAATATGCCGTTGAGTATCTCGTGCGCGGTGCCGTCGCCGCCGACGGCGAGAAAGCGCCGATAGCCTTGGTCGTACGCTTCACGAGCCAGATGAACGGCATGGCCGGGGCCCGTTGAAGCGATGACGTCGATCTGCAAACCTTTCTCGCGCAGCTTGGCCAGCGCCGGTCCGGCGAGTTTTGCCGAACGGCCGCCTCCCGCGGCGGGATTGACGATGGCAAAAAAGCGCTCCATATCACAAGGGCAGAATGGCAGTCGAACGATCGAACTGCGCGAGCCGTTCGGCCAGAACATTTCTTTTGATCTTCAGCGAAGCTGTTCGAGGAAAGTCCTCGTCGAGCAGGACGACCCCGTGGATGCGTTTGTAGTTTAGCAGGCGATGGTTGCGGGCGGTTACATCCCGGCGAAGATCATCGCTGTAAGTCTGCCCTTGCTCGAGGTGCAGCGCGAGGACCAATTGCTCGCCGGACATGGAACGCTGCGGCCAGATGTAGTTTGCGGCGAACACGCAAAACTCTTTTACGGGCAGGCTTTCGAAAACGGTTTCGATGTCCTCCGGGTAAATGTTTTTTCCTTCCTCGGTGACGATCATGTTTTTCTTCCGCCCGAAGAGCTGAAGATGGCCGGTGCCATCGAACCGCCCGAGGTCTCCGGTCATCAGCCATCCGTCGACGACAGCTTCCGCGGTCATCTCCGCATCGTTGAGATAACCGGACATGACGGTTTTGCTGCGAACCGTGACCTCGCCAATTCCATCGCAGTCTGGATCCACGATACGCACTTCCATGCCGGGAAGCGGTTTGCCGACCGTATCGGCGCGGAAAGGTTTCAAGTCGTTGACCGTGATGGCCGTGCCGGCCTCGGTGAGCCCGTAACCGGTAGCGACCGGAATTCCCAGGTCGTAGAAGAATTGCAGTGTCTGTGGCTCGGTGAAGGCCCCGCCGACGATGATGGTGCGCAGTTCGCCTCCGAACGCGGCGTGGACTTCCTTAAGCAACCGGCGGCTCATCGCGGGACGCGGGCGGCTCTTCGTGAACAATTTGTTGACGGTAACGAGCACGTTGAAGACCGTCAGCTTGGCGGAAGGTAGCGCGTCGAAGCGGGCTTGCAGCCCCTTCTGCAAGTTCTTCAAGACCAGCGGGACGAGGCTCACATAAGTAATTCTGTATTTCACAAAGGCTTCTCGCACGTATTCGGGCCTCAGCGTACGCAGGTGCACGACAGCGGCTCCGCATGTGAACGGTCCGAAAAAGCCGACCATGAAATCGATGGCGTGGTTCGTGGGGAGAATGCTGAGGTACCGAACTCCTGGCCAAAATGGATAAATCGAAGTGAGCGCGACGCACTGCTCGAGATAGTTCTCGTGCGTCATCATGCAGCCCTTGGGGCGGCCGCCGGTACCCGACGAATAGACGATGCACGCGGTGTCTTTGCGCTGGCGCGGAACAAAAACTGGTTCGCCGCTGCCGCGAAACTCTTCCCATCGTAGCGCGCCGCTCAAATCCGCATTGGTCGGCGCTTCGGTCACCAGGACTGTCTGAAGACTTGTCGCTGCCGCCCGCCCCGGGGAAGCACTCAGTTGCCTCCAGATTGGATATTCCGTGATCAACACTTTCGCGCCGGAGTGCTTTAGCAGTTGCCAGTGCTCATCAGGCGTCAGCTTGAAGTCCAGCGGAACGAGCACGCCGCCAGCGAAAAAAATCGCGTATGCCGAGATCAGCCATTTCGACTGATTTGTCATGATAATCGACGCGCGATCGCCCGCCGCCAGCCCACCGGCCTGCAACGCCATCGACAGCGGCTGAGCTTTTTGTTGAAATTCGCGGTAAGTAAGCCGATGATTTTCGCGTTCGCGATCGGCTTCGATCAGGCACACTTCATTCGCGAAGCACTCCAGTGCGTCTTTCAACGCCTCGCCGATGGATTGATATTTGGAAAGATCCAGCATTAAAGGCGGGACTGAATCCGCTCCGCCAGCGTCTTGAAGTCGCTCACACCCTGGACCTCATAATCCGGCAGCTCGATACCAAAATGATTCTCCAGACGGGACAGCATCTCCAGCGTTTGCAGGCTGTCGATGCCCAGCTTTTTGAAGAAATCATCCTCCGGCGCGAGCGAGCCAGCAGGCACCTGAAAGTGCTTCGCGGCCAGATCGAGTACTTCCTCGGTCGTTTGTTCAAGCGTGCGCATAGAATGCAAATTTATCATTCCGCAGCATAGAAACAAAACAAAGAGCAAATGGGCGCACAGGACGGCTGGCCCCGGTTCAAGCAGCCCGCTTGGCGCGGCGTGTCTGGATGCGGCGCAGCGTCTGTGAGAGTTTTTGTCTGGCCGAGCGAATTTCGTAGGCCGCTTGCAGATTCATCCAAAATTGCTCGCTCGTTCCAAAAAACTTTGCCAAACGCACTGCTGTGTCGGCGGTAACGCCGCGCTTCTCCAAAACAATGTCATTAACCCGGGGCGCGGGAACGTGAATCTGCTTTGCAAGCTCATAAACAGAAAGGCCCATGGGCTGCAAGAATTCTTCCCGCAGAATTTCGCCCGGATGAACTTTCCAAGCGCTAATGGATTTTCTTTTGTGATTCATTTGCCTATCTCCAATGCAGCCACGTCGTTTGGGGGTCAGTGATAGTCGGCAATCTCGACCTGATATGCATTCCCATCCTGCCAGACAAAACAGATTCTGTATTGGTCGTTGATCCGGATAGAGTGCTGTCCCACGCGATCCCCTGACAAGGCCTCCAACCGATTTCCGGGCGGGACACGCAGATCATCCAGGCGGCCGGCGGAATCCAGCATTTGTAGCTTTCGCAGCGTGACCTTCCACAACTGCGGCGGTGGCTTTCGGCGGTTCCGCCCGGTCTCCCAGAATCGCTGAGTCTCAGCATCCCGAAAACTGAGGATCACAGCCTTAGCTTAACACTACCCGTTCATAACGGATAGCGTTATTATAACCAGCGTTCAATGCCGAGTGCAATTAAGGCAGATACGGCATTGGGCCGGAATCTTCGACGAATTTCTTGAGCGCGGCCATGACCGTCGGGCGTGTGAAAAGTTGGCAGAAGAGCTCGATCTCGCGGCGCAGCTCCGCGCGCGGGATGGGCTTGATGAATTTTTTCGCGGCCGCTCGGGTGACAGCGTCGAATTTTACAATTTGCTCGGCGGTTGCGCGAGCAATCCGCGGCGCTTCCCCTTCGGCAGCGAGTTGCGAGACGAGACCGACGGCCTGCGCACGGGCGGCGTTCACGCTACGCCCTGTCAGCAGCAGCTCGCGCACGAATGCGTTCCCCAAATCGCGCTTCAGACGTGGGATCCCCCCAAACCCTGGAATCAGCCCCAGACGGAGCTCGGGAAATGCAAAGCGCGCCATCTTATCCGCAATGATGATGTCGCAAGCCAGCGCCAGCTCGAAGCCGCCACCAAAACACACGCCGTGAACGGCGGCGATGGTTACAAACGGCGCGGCATCGATCGCGTTCATCACGGCGTGGATACGCTTCAGAAAGGTCCGCACGCCAGAGACCCGTTTCGATTTCGAAAGCGGCGCAGCAACTTGATAGAGCTCACGTAAGTCCGCGCCTGCGGAAAATCCCTGTTTTCGCGCGCTGCTGATAATGCATGCGGCCGTCTCTGGAACCAGCGCGCCAAACGCCGCAACGAATTGCTCAAGCTCACCGAGCATTTCCAGGCCGATCTCGTTCGCGGGCTCGCGGTCGAGCGTCAGCTCGATGATTCCTTCGTGCCATTCCCAGCGAAGCGCTTTCCCAGTGAAACTTTTCATGAGGCTAGCTTTCCGTCATACATGGCGTTGATTTCCGTGGCGAAGCGCGCATTGATGGCGTCGCGGCGCAGCTTGCCGTTGCCCGTCAATAGTCCGTCTTCCAGCGTGAATGCCTCGCGAATCACCGCAAAGCCGCGCACCTGCCGGTAGTGCGGCAGATCAGGATTGACGGCATCGAGAGCGGCCTGCACGGCGGGGGGCTCAACCACGCCCGTGACCAGAGCGCACAAATAGCCCCGGCCATTTCCGACCAGAACAACCTGTTGCGCCGCCGGCAAGCGCTGCGCGATTTTTTCTTCCATGGGCTCCGGCGCGACGTTGTGTCCGGAATTAAGAATGATGAGATTTTTGATCCGCCCGACGATCCGCCAATTGCCTCCGACAGTGACTTCACCCTGGTCGCCGGTGTGAAACCAGCCGTCTTGCAGCACGCGCGCGGTATCTTGGGGACGATTCCAATAGCCGGGAAAAATGTGCGGGCCGCGAACGACAATCTCGTCTCCGGAAGCGATTTCCATCTCGCTGCCGCTGATCGCAGGGCCGACGCGTCCCGGCTCGGGCGGCACGCAAGGATCGTCCAGGGTGCAGATGCCCGTGGTTTCAGTTAGCCCATAGCCTTGCAGCACATTGATGCCAAGCATCAGAAAAAACTCCTGTGTTTCCGGCGCCAGCGGAGCGGAGCCACAGATCAGTGCGCGAAGGTGCGGCCCGAAACGCTCCTTGACCTTGCTGAAGATGAGTTTGCGCCCGAGCATGAGCCAAACCGAATCCGTGGCGTGGCCCCGGCCGACATGCCGCCGCTGCCACGCCGCGCGAGATTTGGAGTAGAGCAAACGAACCGGCGCAGGCCCTTTGGCAATCGTATCTTCAACCCCACGGCGCACACGCTCGAGAAGCGTCGGCACATTCAGAAAATAATGCGGCGAAGCCAGACGAATCTCATCGGCCAGGCTGTTCAGATCCGTGGAAAGAGTAAGAATGCTTTCGCGCGCGAGGCAGGAAAGAAGAATGATCCACGAAGCCGCAAAATTAAAAGGGAGATAGTGAAAAACGCGGTCGGGCTCGCGTGTGAAACCCATCAGCTGATCGAGCCGCTCCCGCGTGCAGCGCAGCATGTAAGTAATGTTGCCCACGTTGAGGCACACGCCTTTCGGCTCGCCCGAAGTTCCGGACGTGTAGATGATAGTGACGAGATCGCTGTCATCGCGCGCATTCGGCGCATCCGGAATCGGCGGCTGCGGCGCTTCCTGTTGGAGCACTTCGTCAAAGTGCACTCGCGGCGGTGCGCCCGGCCAGGCTTCGGCTATACCCTGGCCAAGCGCCGCGTCGCCAACGAAAAGCAGGCGCGGCTGGCAATCCTTCATCATCCCAGCCAGTTCAGCGGGCGCTTGTCGGGAATAGAGCGGCACGACGATGACGCCCTCCGCCATCATGGCCAGATCGAACGCCGTCCAACGAATCGAATTGGACGCCAGCAGCGCGCAGCGTTCTCCGGGTTGCAGTCCAGCGCGCCGCAAATAAGCCCGCACGCGTTGAATTTGATCGAGCAGTTCCCTCCCCGTGGTGCTGACAAACTGATCATTGCGAATTTCGCGCAGAACCACGCGTTCGCCGGCCCGCTGCAGTTTGGCAAAAATATTCTCAAGGAAGTTCGCCATGGGCTTTAGCGCTCGCGTCCAAAGACGCTTGGGGCGGTGGGAGTCATCGCGCGGAGGACCCTGCGACGGAATGCTGCGCGACAGCGGTGGAATCGTAGCGCTCCACCAGCCGCAGCAAATTGCCGCTGAAAGGTGGCAGGTAGTCTTCCCAGGAAAGCACGCCGGAGCGCAGCGGGAATTCCGGATATTGCTGCCGCACGGCATTTTCCAGAAACGTGCCCATGCGCGCCATCACTTTCAGATTGCGCACTACCGTTCGCGCGATGCCTTCTCGAACGGAATCCGCTTCCGCGACGAGTGCCTCCATCATCTGAAGTAGTTTCGGCTCGAGATCGGGATCGTCAACCGTAAGAAAAAGGTGCTCGTGGCCCCTCTCGCGCATGAGGTTTCGAATGCGTTCGTCCATGGTGATTCCGGCGGAAGCGACCAGCGCAGGCATGGACGTCACGATGCCGTGGAACCGCGATGACACCATGTACGAGCAGCAGCGCAATATCGAAACGATCTGGAACATGTCGAACTCGTTCGACGTGAAAACGGGCGTGCCCGGAAGCTGCGCGGAAATGTCCCGGCACGCCACCGCGTCAAGTCGCTCCATGCCCACCAGAATGGTGAACACCCGGTGCCGCTCGCGAAACGCCGCCGCGGCTTTCGCAAACGCGTCGATGTAATGCCGATACTTGCGATCCACCTCGGGGCCAGACTCGTGAAAGTAAACCGTACGATACTGGCTCTCTTTGTAAGCTCCCGTCGTGACGCTGGCCAGATATTTCGCGATGGATGCCTTCACCGGCCAGACAAACGGATGGATCGGACAAAGCACAAGAATAGGTGTCTTCTCATCCCAACCCGCGTCCCGCAGCGTTTTTCTTCCGAACTCAGGTGGTAGCGGCTCAAACGTCCATGCCGTGTCCGATCCGAGTTCCGTGGGTATGCCAAGTTTGCTCAAAAGTGTTTGCGATTCCGGATTGCGCGTGATGACCAGTGAATCGCCCACGTAGCGCTCGCACATATTCTCAATGAGCGCGTCCATGTGCCCGGCTTCCGCCCCGTAACCAAGAGAAAGTTTGTTCTCCGCGGAAGCCAGGCCGAGCGAGCCAATCATCATCGTCGTCAATG
>Ga0210384_10000115_pt1 | contig 120200 bp, 110 predicted proteins | sample IncBWH2MmetaG_FD_160574 | JGI IMG/M metagenome (GOLD analysis project Ga0210384, IMG submission 160574) | Forest soil microbial communities from Barre Woods Harvard Forest LTER site, Petersham, Massachusetts, United States - Inc-BW-H-2-M | ecosystem: Environmental > Terrestrial > Soil >...
ATGATGTTGTCGGCAACCGGCACCGCATCAAGCCCGTTGACCTGGCGCATCAAGCGCGGGGTCTGGACGGTGCCTCCGGCGGCGGGAACCTCCAGGAAATAGGAGACGGCATTCAGCCGGCAGACGCTGGTCTCTGCGCCCGCACCAGCTGCCGCCGCCGCCACCGTGGCGATATTGTTCGCGGTTCCGCCCCCGGTCTGGTTCAGGTTCAACGCGTCACCGGCGTTGAAGGTAAGCGAATTGGCGTTCGGGATACCCGTGATTTCCGCAACCACGGCAGCGTTCTGCACCAGGCTCGTGCCGGTGGCCGTCTTGCCATTGCCCGGCGTGCTCACCGTGAATAGCAGCAAATCGCCAACATTCAAGCCTCCCGGCGCAAGGATGTTGTTCGGCGTGACTCCCAGGTTGATTACGGCAACGGCACTGCTGGTTGCCGTCGGAAACGTGAAGGTGAAATTAGTGAGGGGAAAGTTGTAGTCGCAGGAGATCGCGGTGATGCTGCTATTGATCTGACCGGGTGCTTGCGTTATGACTTTGCCGGCCTCTACCCCGACGTTGAAGCCGGGGATGATCCCGTACATGTAATTAGGCCCACCGGCTCCGCTGTTGGGAAAGGTTCCGCCAGGGATGTAGCAGGTGCCTGTCTGGTTGCAGCCGAACTTGGAGACGGTTCCTCCCGTCACCAGCTGCACTCCGCCGGAAGGCAGGCCGGCTCCAGCCAAACTCAGATCCTTGGTGATCAGTTCGATCGCAGCTCGCATGTTCTGCTGCGTTTCCGCGCGCTGGGTCACGGTGAAGGTCGTATCCATGCCGGTCTTGAACAGACTGGTCATCGCCAGAAGTACGATCAGACCGATGGACGAGGCCACCAGTAATTCCAGCAGGCTGAAACCGCGTTGCGATTTTAAAGTTCGCATAATTGAGAGTCCTAAAGTCCGCTCTTTTAGTGGTAGCTCGAGATCAATCCGTTGGCTTGAAACGATCGAGCTGGCATCCCGGCTTTGCTGTACTGCACCGTGATGGTGATCGCCATCATGTTCGTGTTGGGGGCGCCACTCGGCAGCAGCACGGGATTGATGGCAATGGTCCGGGAGAAATTACCCAGGCTCATGGTCACGTCGTCGGCTGTGCCGAGAATTCCATCCGGGCCGGGGAGCACCATGCACTCCGCGCCGCCGTCGGGGCAGTTTACGCCGGCGGCAGTCGTGCAGGGGACATCGTCCGCCGTCCCCACGAGTCCATCGGGCCCAGCGCACAGCAGAGCCGTGGCTCCGTCCGTGAAAATTCCACCGTTGGATTTGTTCGCCACCGCGGCAAACGGGATCTGCTGACTGTTGCGCGCCGTGTAAATGCTCTCCATAGCTTCAAGCGCCTTCTGGCGAGCGATCAGGTCTTCCTCGCCCGATTGCGTGGCAGCCAGGGCCGTCGCCAGCGACGCCACCACCGCCAGTAAGCCGACGGACATCACCACGATGGCGATCATGACCTCGATCAGTGAAAATCCGCCTTCGGCGTTCGGTGCATCCGTTTTGCGCATTTTGTTCTCCGTCATTGCTGTACCCAGATGGGGGCGCCGGCCTGTTTATACAAACGCCAGCCACGAATTCGGCCAGTCGCCGCGAATACCGAGATGGCACGCGAACTGTAAATGGTCGGGTCGCCGGGCCGAGTCATGTACAGGACGCCACTGTTGTAATTGCCGTTTGCGTCATAGGAGCCACCGTCCGGGCCAAACGCTATCGTGTTCGCGCCTCCGGCTTGTCCCGGGCCATGTCCGAAATCAATGGCTGCCGTCCCTGCGCCCCAGTTGTCCGGGGCACTGGCCGGGAATCCGGCTTGCACGGCATAGCTGACATCGCTGGGAATGGTGTACGTGGTCACCAGTTGAAGCGGAGGCAGAATTCCTGCCGCTGAGGGCGGCTGATACTGAACCTCGATGGTGCCCGCGGGATAGCCCGCCGGGTTGACGGTCACGTAATACAGGTGGCTCTGCGTGATGGCCAAGTGGCGCGTGTTGCGGAACGCCATCAGGGTCGTGTTGTACGCCGAGTCCAGGTGCGACTGGTTGAATAACGGCTTCATTGCGATAAACGTAATCGATGCAAAAGTGAAGCCGATCGCGACCGTGATCAGCAATTCCAGCAACGAAACGCCGCGAGTTTTCCTCGATGTCATAATCATCTTTCGGGGGGAGAGGCGACTATGTCGGACACGCCTGCACTCCCATTGAGTCCGCGTCTCGAACATGTTGGAGGAACATTGCACAATCCCGCTCGCGCATAACGGAGCGGGCTCGCGTTCCTTCATCGCGTCATTGGTCATCGTAGGAACAGATCGCAGCGGCGTCAAAGCACGACAGGTCAATACCCTCGCCTTGGCCTTCCGGTGCTAGCGGTGGTTACTCATGTCACTGATTGAGAACACATTAGTTAAAGGCAATGTAGTCCGACAGAGATCGGTCGGAGAGTGACCCCGGTAACTTGTGAGGGGAACGAGTGGATCCTAGGATGGGGGCACGTATGACTCTATGTGCCCTTTTAGTGTGCGTCGATCAGGCGCCGGCCCAGGTGCTGGGCGGGGTCCTGGAAGAACTCAGCATTGGAGTTGAGTCCTGTCCGGACTTTGCGCGCGCCGCCATCCGGCTGGCGCAAGAGCGGTTCGACGTGGTGATCGTCGACGGCGAATCCAACAAGGACGTGATTGCCCTGTTGCGCGATACCCGCGCCTCGCGGCTGAATGATGCGACCTTGGCCGTCGCAGTTGTCGCCGGGCAGGAAAGCATCCGCGAGATGTTTTCTCTGGGCGTAAATTTCGTTCTCTACAAGCCGGTGGCTTACGACCGGGCGCTGAGCAGCATGCGTGCGGCGCGCGAGGTGATGCGCAAGGACAAGCGCAAGAACGCCCGGGCTGATGTGCACACCCACGCCACTGTCGATTATGCGACCGTGGTGCAGGAGCGGGCCACCCTGATCAATCTGGCGCAAGACGGCATGTCGGTGCAGTTCGGGAAGAAACTTCCTCCGGTCAGCAAAGTGTATTTTCAGTTCAAGCTGCCGGGTCAGGCGGCGAATATTCGGCTTTCGGGCCAGGTGGTGTGGCAGGACTGGAAAGGCCGAGCGGGAGTCCAGTTTGTCGATGTGCCCAAAGCTTCGCGCCGCTTGCTCACCGATTTTTTGGCCGCTCATGTGCCCAGCGACTCCCGGCCAGAGCGTTTTCGCGACGTCACTGTGGAAATCGAAGAGCCCTTTCAACTGGCCACGGTATCGGTCGCCGAGCAAACCCATGGCCGGGAGAAAAAAGAAACCGCGCACTATGCGGCGGCTCAGGAACTTGCGCCCGCTGTGCATCCCGATGCCGACAACCGGCGCATTCAAGTCCGTTATGCCTGCCGCCTGGGCGCTGAGGTTTACCGCACCGGCACTTCGGTTCCCCATCATTGCTGCCTGACCGATTTGAGTTCGGGCGGATGTTATCTGGAGGTTCCGCTCCCATTTCCGCAGGGCTCGTCGGTCGAGATTGTAGTGCGAACCTACGAGATGAAATTGCGATTGCGGGGCGCGGTGCAGACCTCTCATCCCGGCTACGGGATGGGCGTGGCGTTTGAAATGAAGACCAAGGAAGAACAGGGCAACGTGAAGAAGTTGACTGACTACGTTGCGTCGACGACGGAACCTTCCAACTAGCGGGCCGCGAAACTGCCACCGGGCTGAAGCCCGTTCATTCATTCCTTACACTTTACGCGGCGCTGAAGCGCCGCTCTTCCACTCGGCCTGCGCTCACTTAGCGGCGGCGTCTTCGGCGACGGTCTTCTTGAAGTAGTCCAGCGATTGGCGCAGGCCGGCGGCCAGATCAATCTTCGGCTCCCATCCCAGCAACTGCCGAGCCTTGGTAATGTCGGGGCGGCGCTGCCTGGGATCGTCGGGCGGCAGTGGTTCGTAGCGAATCTCGCTCTTCGATCCAGTGGCCTTCAACACCTGCTGGGCGCATTCCAGGATGGTGAACTCGTTCGGATTGCCAATGTTCACGGGCAGATGTTCGTCGGATTTCGAAAGGCGCATGAAGCCGTCGATTTCGTCGCTCACGTAGCAGAAGCTGCGAGTCTGCCTGCCGTCGCCGTAAACGGTGAGCGGTTCGCCCCGCAACGCCTGCTTCATGAAGTTCGGCACCACGCGGCCGTCGTTGAGTTGCATGCGCGGGCCGTAGGTGTTGAAGATGCGGACGATGCGGGTATCCACCCTGTGATAGCGGTGGTAGGCCATGGTGACAGCCTCGGTGAAGCGCTTGGCCTCGTCATAAACCGAGCGCGGGCCGATGGGATTGACGTGACCCCAGTAGGTCTCCTTCTGCGGATGCTCCAGAGGATCGCCGTAGCACTCGGAAGTGGACGAGACGAAATACTTCGCGCCGTATTTGTGAGCGACTTCGAGAGCGTGAAACGTGCCGAGCGAACCGACCTTCAGAGTGGGGATGCCGTGAACGGTGTAATCGACCGGACTGGCGGGGCTGGCAAAGTGGAAGACGTAGTCGACGCGGCCGACGTCGAACGGTTCGCAAATGTCTTTCTCTATAAACTCAAACCGCGGTTCATTGTGCAGGTGGGCGAAGTTGGCGCGGCGGCCGGTCAGCAGGTTGTCGACGCAGGCCACGCTCCAGCCTTCGCCGAGAAGGGCATCGCAGAGATGGGATCCCAGAAATCCTGCGCCACCGGTCACCACAGCGCGCCGTGGGCTCATGCTCTCTTGCCGTTCTTCAAGACTGCGGAAGGCACGCCGTCGGGATGAGCGGCGTCGCGGCCAACACTGTAGTAGGTGAAGCCTTGCGCCGCCATGACTTCGGGATCGTACAGGTTGCGCCCGTCAATCACGATGGGATACTTAAGTTCCTGGCGGAGACGGTTGAGATCGAGGTTGGCGAATTCCTCCCACTCGGTAAGAATGAGCAGGGCATCCGCGTCGTGAGCCGCTTCATAGGCCGAGTTGACGAACGTGATACCGGAAGGCATCACTTCCTTCGTGCGCTCCATGGCCGCGGGATCATACGCCGTGATCTTACTGCCCTCCTGCAGCAGCGCCTGCACCAGAAAGAGCGCTGGAGATTCGCGGATGTCGTCGGTGCCACCCTTGAACGCGAGTCCTAGCACACCCAGGTGCTTGCCGCGCAGGGTCCAGAGGGCGCGGTGCACTTTCCGCAGGAAGCGCTGGCGCTGGTCTTCGTTGATACGCATCACTTCATCGAGCAGGCGAAAGTCGTAGCCGCCCTCGCGGGCCACGGCACGGAATGCCATCACGTCCTTGGGGAAACAAGAGCCGCCGTAGCCGATGCCGGGGTTCAGAAACCGGGTCCCGATGCGCGAATCGGTGCCGACGCCGTGGACAACCTGACTCACATTGGCGCCCACGGATTCGCAGACCGAGGCTACGGCGTTGATGAAAGAAATCTTCATGGCGAGAAAGGCGTTGGAGGCATGCTTGATCAACTCGGCGCTCTTGGTGCTAGTCACGATGAGCGGAGGAGGAATCGAGGCGCGGTCGGGCTGCGGGATGGCGTCGGCGCGCTGGTAGTAGCTGCCATCGGTCAGGGGAGCGTAGACTTCGCGCAAAACGTCGGCCGGCCGGTCGCTGTCGCAGCCGATCACGATGCGATCGGGAAACAGGAAGTCGGTGACGGCTGTGCCTTCGCGCAGAAATTCGGGATTGGAAGAGACGTCGAACAACTCAGGGTCGGTACCGTTGCGCAGGATGATCCTGCGCACCCAGTCGCTGGTATAGACGGGAACAGTGCTCTTCTCGACAACGACCTTGTAGTCGCTGATGCCGCCGGAGATTTCGCGGGCCACGGATTCCACGTAAGAGAGGTCAGCCTCACCGCTCTCGGTAGGCGGCGTGCCGACGGCGACGAAAATGACCGAACTAAGCCGGGCAGCTTCTTTCAGGTCGTCGGAAAAAGTGAGGCGATGTCCGCGGTGGCGGCTCAGAAGTTCAGGCAGAAATTTCTCGTGGATGGGGATCTGGCCATTGCGCAGAGCCGCCAGTTTAGGTTGATCGTTGTCCACCAGGATGACGTCATGCCCGAGGTCGGCGAAACAAGCGCCCGCCACCAGTCCAACGTATCCCGAACCTACCACCGCAATCCGCATCGGCTTACCCCTTAGAGGATCGAACCATAGTACCGAAATGAGCGCCGAAACTAGCGCCGAAATAAGTTCCGAATGACGCGAGTCCGCGTTGCCGCAATCCGCTCGCTTTGATTTTACAAATTCTCTTGCCTTCTTTGGGTGGTGACCGGAAAAAACTTGCGCCTGCGCGCGTCCGTTGCCAAAACGGGAAGAGCGATGGCTAGAACCATGAACGCGGCGAAGCGTCACGCAGGGCTTCATTTTCACGGATTCCTTTGTGTGACGTCGTGCCTGTCTTGGAGGAGCCGCCAAGGTTTGAGGTTGACATCCTCGAAGATTCGCGAAAAACTGCGCATAATGACGAATGGCCAGCGCTTCCTGGATGCCTGGTCCCAGTATGACTCACCTGGTATGACTTACATGGTATGACTTAGATGGTATGACTCACCTAGTATGACTCACCGCCCCATGCCGCAGCCCGAATCGTACGGAACCCCATCCTGGGATAAGGAATCATCGGGCCATGTGGGCGATGTAGTCTCCTCGCAGAATCCTCGCGATGTAGTGGAAGTGGCCAAGACGCTCGCAGCCCATGGCGGCGGGGAGGCGTCGTTCGACCTGGCCCTAGACCTGGTGCTGAACGAAGTGGTCGAGCGGGCGCGGTTGGCAACCGGAGCGACTGGAGCAGCGATTGCACTGGCCCGAGCGGGCGAGATGGTGTGTCGCGCCACCACCGGCGCCGACGCTCCTGATCTGGGAGTTCGGCTCGAGACCAAGTCGGGTCTGTCGGGAGCGTGCCTGCTCACTGGAATAATTCAGCACTGCAAGGACACGGAGACGGACCCACGAGTGGATCCGGAGGCCTGCCGGCGACTGGGTGTGCGATCGATTCTGGTTCTGCCGCTGTGCGAGGGACCCGATCCCTTTGGGTTGATGGAGGTCTTTTCATCTCGGCCCCATGCGTTCGGCGATCAGGATGAAAACAGCCTCCAGGTTTTGGCCGCTCGTGTCGTAGAGACGAAAAGGGGTATCGAGGAGGCCGCGGCCACCGGCGCCAAATCGAACCACGGCGCGAACGATCGGTTGGAAGCCCAGACGAACGAACTGGACAACGCTTCCCAGCCGGAACCGGCCTGGGAATTGGGCGCCGAGGCTCCGCTTGACGCTCCGGCTGAACACGGGTTCCGGCGCACGACGGACCTCTGGACATCCATCCTGGGGGTGATTGTGATCCTGGCGGCGTTGTTGCTAGGACTGCTGGTGGGTTGGCGGGGAGCAATCGTCCGCGGCCTGCGAGGAACGCCCCAGGCGCGGGCAGGGGCCGCGTCGAATACCCCAGCCAATCGAGGAACCGAATCGGCCGCAGAGCATGAGCCTGGAAACGCGCCGCCTGCAGATTCGGTGGCGTCGGCGTCCTCAAGCGGTAGCTCGGCGAGCGTTCCCACTGCGTCCGTGCCGAAAACGCCGGGTGCCGGAGCGCCGCTCGAGCCGCCAAGTGGCGGCCTGCTGGTGACTCAGAATGGCAAGGTCATCTACCGGTTGCAACCTGACGGACAGCGAGCCGCCCCCTCCACGCGCACGCCCGCAAAAGAATCGGGGGAAGTTTCGGAGAAGCGGTTGATTCATCGCGTAGAGCCCGAATATCCACCGGAAGCGAGAGCGCAGCACATTCAGGGCTCGGTAGTGCTGGATGTGCAAATCGGGGGAGACGGCGCGGTCCGCAACATAGCGGTTGTCGAAGGGGATCGCAGTCTGGCCGATGCGGCGGTCCAGGCTGTAAGGCAGTGGAGATATCAGCCCTTCTCCGTCAACGGGCAGCCTGCCGAGATGGAGACACGAATCACGATCCGTTTCACGCTTCCTCCTACGTGAGAGGGACAGTGTTCGGTACACTCTCCCACTCTTCGCACGCGCATAAAGCAGAGGAACTCCTGCCGTTTCTTAGCCTGTTGAAAACAAGCAACTTGCTATTCACATAAGCTTTGTCAATGGCACTTTCCTACCATTGCAAGGACTGGCACGGCTCGCTAAAGTTAGCGTTGGCATTGATGTTGGGATCTGTACCGTTGGTATTCGTGATTTTGCTGGGTGCACCGTCAAAAATATGATCAAGAAATCTGGCAAAGGCCGAGATATAATGCGGTCCAGATGTTGAACGCGGAGCAGGCACTGTCCGCGCTCGGCGGCAATTCCACCCAGTTGTAGGGCGTTCTCCCTCCCCCCCGAATTGTTTGTAGGCCTGTAACCGACTCCTCAGGATCTCTTTATGCACATAGGCCGTAGAGTCTTTACCATCGGGGTCAAACTGTTTGATCTGCTGTTAATGGTCCTTGCGTTTGCTGCGTCGGCACTGCCTCAGTACCACCAGGTAGGAAGACTCGGCCTGGCCGAATTCCTCGAAATGCGGATAAAACTGGGCAACCTGGTTCTGTGTGCCAGTCTTCTGCTGATCTGGCACATCCTGTTCAGCGTGTTCGGGCTGTACGACTCGAAACGTCTGGCCGGGCGGTGGGAAGAGGTATGGGACGCCAGCATGGCCACAACCCTGGGCACTCTGGCGGTCGGCGTGTTTGCGTTGGTTTTTCGGATCCAACTGGTAAACGCGACGTTCCTGCTTTTGTTTTTCGCGGCTGCCACCTCGTTGGTCATCCTGAGCCGCTCTGTGATTCGAGGGGCGCTGGCTTTTGCGCGGCGGCATGGCCGAAATACCCGGAACATGCTGGTGATCGGAACCAATGCGCGCGCTCTGGAGTTGGTGGGACGCATCCAGGGAAGGCCAGAACTGGGCTATCGCATTCTGGGATTCGCGGATGAAGAGTGGCTCGGGATCGAGGAATTCAAGAAGCTGGGACATTCCCTGGTTTCTGACCTCGATGCCTTGCCCTCGTACGTGCGCCGCAACGTAGTGGATGAAGTGGTTCTGGCGTTGCCCATTCGCTCGTTCCACGGGGTCTCGTCGCAAATCGCGTCGGCCTGCGAGGCGCAGGGCATCATCGTAAGGTTCCTGCCGAACATTTTCGACCTGAAAGAGGCGCGGCACCGGGCTGAAGAACTCGATGGCGATCCGCTGATCAGCCATGAAAGTACGATCACAGATTTCTGGGGCCTGGTGATCAAGCGCGCGATTGACATCGTGGTTTCGCTGACCGCCATCATTGTGGTTTCGCCGGTCATGCTGCTGACCGCTGTGCTGGTGCGGCTGACTTCGCCGGGCCCGACTTTCTTCGTGCAGAATCGTCTCGGACTGAACAAGCGGATGTTTCAGATCTACAAGTTCCGGACGATGGTGGTGGACGCAGAAGATCGCTTGAAGGACCTGGAGCATCAGAACGAGGCCAACGGGCCCGTCTTCAAGATCAAGAAGGATCCTCGCATAACGCTCATCGGCGGTTTCCTGCGCAAGACGAGCATCGACGAACTTCCCCAGCTCTTCAATGTGCTGAAAGGGGAGATGAGCCTGGTGGGCCCGCGGCCGTTGCAAGTGCGCGACTACGAGTTGTTCGAAGTCCATTGCCAGGACTGGCAGCGCAAGCGGTTCAGCGTTCGTCCCGGAATTACCTGCCTCTGGCAGGTTATGGGAAGGAGCTCCACCACCTTCGAAAAATGGATGGAACTCGATTTACAGTACATTCGCAACTGGTCGTTGTGGCTCGATTTGCAGATTCTGGCCAAGACCTTGCCTGCGGTGATCAAAGGTTCCGGGGCGGCGTAGACCGAAGTTCTGCGGCCCCCCGACGTTACCAGGGGGCGCGACCACGGCCCAATCCAGCAATCTCGCGTGGTACACTCGTTCCACTCAAACTGGAATGGCAGCCGTTTTTTGGCTGCTCCAGAATTGCCTGTGCGCGAGGAATGTATGAAACCAGCCATCGAGACCCCGAGCGGAGTCTCTACCGATCCCTATAGCAAGACGGTTTGTTGCCTGCGCTGTGAGCAGAAACTGCAGCGCTACCAACTGATGCGAGCCAGTCTGGCTCCCGGCAATTCCGGCCACGCCATTTTGTCTTGCCCGCGCTGCGGGCACGTGGAGTTCGTTTCGGATTCCAGTCCGCTGCTGCAGAGCCTGGAGTTGGTCTCGGTCGATACCGGGGACGGCGACTAAACGGAGCCGTAAATCCCTCGCCGGGGCCTAAACTCATCCACCGCTATCGGTTGCTTCATCCAAAGATTTTTCCGGCGCGCATTTGCATGACGAGTTGACTGTTCTATGCGCCTCCTTCTTATCGGCGGAAATGGCTTCATCGGGCGGTTCGTTGCGGCTGCCCTCCAGCAGCAGGGGCACACCGTTGCGGTGTTTCACCGCGGCACGACGGCCGCGCCAGCTGGCGTCGATGAAATTCGGGGCGATCATAATCAACTTGCTGCCAGCGCTCAGGAACTGAAACGCTTTGCTCCCGACGTAGTGATCGATCTGGTCCTCAGTTCGGGCACGCAGGCGGATGAACTGATGAAGGTGTTCCGTGGCGCGACCCAGCGCGCGGTCATGCTGAGCAGCATGGACGTTTATCGCGCCGTAGGCATTTCGCACGGCACGGAGGGCGGGCCGCTCCAAGACCTGCCGCTCACCGAGGAGTCGGAGCTGCGGCGAAATCTGCATCCCTATCCACCTGAGAACATGCGGCTCCTGCGTAAGGTCTTCCCCTGGGTGACGGACGACTACGACAAGATTCCGGCGGAGCGCATCGTGATGAACGATCCGGAGCTTCCCGGCACGGTGCTCCGGCTACCCATGGTGTACGGACCGGGCGATCCTCTGCACCGTTTCTATCCCGTGGTGAAGCGCGTCACCGACGGACGCCGCCACATCATTTTTCCCGACACGCTGGCCGCGTGGCACTCGCCGCGAGGCTATGTGGAGAATGTGGCCGCAGCCGTCGCGCTGGCTGCCACGGATGATCGCGCCGCCCGCCGCATTTTTAACGTGTGCGAGGAGCCATCGTTCAGCGAACTGGAATGGGCGCGGAAGATCGCTGGCGAGATGCAGTGGGAAGGGGAATTCGTCGTCCTGCCCGACGATCACACGCCGCCCCATCTGCTCAAGCCCGGCAACGCGGCCCAGCATTGGACGGCGAGTTCCGCGCGCATTCGCCAGGAACTGGACTACAAGGAGCGGGTTGCAATCGATGAGGCGATCCGGCGAACGATAGCGTGGCAGCGGGAAAATAACCCGGCGGTTGATTTCCTGGCGCAGTTCGATTATGCGGCGGAAGACGCGGCGGCAGCCAAGAACACTTAAACAGCTTTTAAACAGCTTGTCATCCTGAACGAAGCGAAGGACCCGTGCAACTGGCAGTGAGTGCATAGATCCTTCGCTTCGCTCAGGATGACAAGGCCGGCGATTTCGCACACGCACGGGGTGTCGACTAGAACGGAATGTCGTCGTCGGTGATCGGGCCGGATGCGGCCGGTTCGGGCTCGGGAGTGCGCTGATCGAAGTTGTTGCCTCCGCCACCGGCAGACGAGGAAGCGCCGCGCGATCCGCCGCCGCTGTAGTCTCCGCCACCAGCGCCCTCACCCTTCCCACTGAGCATGACGAGATCGTTGACGATGACTTCTGTCATGTATTTTTTCTGGCCGCTGGTCTTGTCGTCCCAGGAATGGGTGCGCAGGCTGCCCTCGATGTAAACTTTGCTGCCCTTCTTCAGATATTCGCCGGCAATCTCCGCCGTACGCGCCCAGGCGGTAATGTTGTGCCATTCGGTGCGGTCCTGCCAGTTGCCGTCCTTGTCTTTGAAGCGATCATTCGTCGCCAGACTGAACTTGGCGACGGGCGTGCCGCTGGGGGTGAACTTGACCTCGGGGTCCTTGCCCAAATTTCCCAGAAGAATGACTTTGTTAACACTTCTGCCTGCCATGTCGGTGCTCCTTTGCAGGGGTTCACTATAGCAGAATGGGGGCGGTGGAAAGGGTGTAGCCGCTCACAAAACCCGGTCACGAGTATCAATTTGGGTCGGGACATTCCGACTACACGGCCTTAGTGCCAAGCGGAAGTAAGGTTCATAAGAGGGCGCGGTTCAGGTTATAATGCGACGCATATGCCTCCTGCACCCGGCGCCACCAGAGCGGTTGGGATGGTTCCCGACGACCAGAAATTTGAACCGAAGTCCAAAGGCCTGGCCACCCCGCGCAAGAAGAAGCCCAAGGAACTGGCGGTGATCACCGAGTGCTGCACCGGATGCGCCGGCTCGCCTGCCTGCGTCGAATACTGCCCGGTCGAAGACTGCATGTTCTGGGTGCCCGACGAAGACAATCCGCCGTTCGGCCGCATCCAGATCGATCCCATCCTCTGCATCGGCTGCAAGAAATGCCTGAGCAAGGGTCCCGACGGCTGTTTCCTCGATGGCTGCCCCTGGGACGCCATCGCCATGGTGGATACGGTCGAGGTGGAAAAAGAAGTCGGGCCAATGGCGTTTTAGAGAGGGAGCTTCTAGCTTCTAGCCCCTAGCTACCCCAGCCGATCTGTCATCCTGAGGGCCGCGTTTGTTGCGGCCCGAAGGATCTCTGCAGTTTTTCGGCGTGACCTCGGCTGCCGGCAATTGCATAGATCCTTCGGCCCGCAAAATGCGCGGGCCTCAGGATGACAGGAGTTGTGGTTGAATCAGATCCCACTTATTGCCGTAGAGGTCCTCAAACACGGCAACCGTTCCATACGACTCCTCGCTCGGCGGACGGACGAACTTCACGCCGCGCGCCGTCATCGCACGATAATCCCGCCAGAAATCGTCCGTGTGCAGAAACAGGAAAACGCGTCCGCCGGTCTGGTTGCCGATGCGGCTGGCCTGCTCGGGGGTTACTGCTCGGGCAAGTAATAGGTCGGTTCCGGTCGATCCGGGAGGCCTCACCAGCACCCATCGCTTCCCATCGCCGAGGTCGGTGTCTTCGATCAATTGGAAACCGAGCGACTGCGTGTAGAAGGCGATGGCTTCGTCGTAATCGCGAACCACCAAAGCCACGTGGCCCAGACGTTGCGTCATACTTGGCACACCCAACTTAGCAGGCCAACCTTAACAGACCCAGAAGCCGCCCGGCAGCACCAGGGCGGCACCCACGCCGATTGCGTCCAGAGCGTAGGAGCAGATGGTTCCGAAGGCGGCATATTTCCACATACGCCCGCGCTGGAGGAGACCACGGTCCAGAAAAAGCCAAATCAACAGAATCCACTCCGCCAGGCGAACCGGCAAAAGGAACGCGTAAAACAGGACCGCGGAGCCTTCGCCACCGGAGTTGTTGAATTTATTCAAGGCCAGAATCCAAAGGCCGCCATACACCCCACCTGCTAAAAGTCCGATGCCCGTGCGGGTCAGTCCCAGGGCCCATACGCTTGGCTTGGCCGCTCGCCACAGACCGTATCCATACTTGAGAACCACGGAAGCCGCGGTGTAGCCGGCGGCTTTGACCGCTGCGAAATACAGAAATCCCGTTGCCGTCGGAGCACCTGCCATGAGGACTCTCCTCTCTAGTGTTGATTTCTGCTCTGGATTGCCTTCTCGGTTTCCACTGCCTGCTGGCGCACATCGTTGGAAATGTCCGGCAGGTCCCGCTCGTAAGGACGAATTGCAGGAAGATCGTCGATCTGGCCGACCAGATAAAGCGCCCGCAACGCCTCCCAAACCTGCTCGGTTCCGGGATCGACCACCGCCACTTCTGCGCCTGCGGTTACGTTTGCTCCCGGCTGCGAGACCGACCGGATGCGTCCGGGAATCGGCGAGCGGATCTCTATTGGCAATCCGCCGGCGGTCGCCTCCAGCTTGGCGAGCAATCCGCCCTGATGGATCGCGGTACCGGGACGGTCGGCGTCAATGATGTGACCATCCTCGGGAGCGTTGATATGGGCCGGTTGCAGCAACGCTACAATCTGCGGACGTCCGGTGGCATCCCCAAAGCGCACCAGCGACAGCGCGGCGTTTCCCCGCACCATGGGGGAAGGATCGGCCAGCATCTTCAACAGCGTCTCGTGAAAGCCCGCGCCGGATGTGTCCTGGCCCATGACCCAGGCGTCGGTGTTGCGCACCTCTTCTACCGGATCGTTGGCCAGGCGGATCAGTTCGGGATACCAGTGCTTGGTGGCAGCGTCGGAATGCGACATGAGGTCGCCCATCTGCACCAGCGCATGCTGGATGTGCCGCGGCTTCTTGTCGTCGTGCAGATATTCAGTCAACTGCTGGTCAGAGAGATGGCGTCCAAACCACGTGTTCCACCAGAACAGAAACGGCATGAGCACGATAAGCCAGCCGGTGGCGAAAAACAGAATCTTCTGGGTGCGCGACATCGCGCGCTTGGGTAGTCCATGGGGGACTTCGACTGGGCCAGAGGGGACAACGTTGGACTTCGAAGACATAAGAGACTATTTCACCACAGAAACAGAAGGAAGCTAATGGAATCGTACGAACCCAAGGTCCCTCGACTACGTTTCCCTCCTCCGAAAACGGAGGACGGAAACTCCGCTCGGGATGACAGGATTATCTTAGGCGATACGGCCAAGCTACTCTACGTCTGCGTCGAGAACGCGTTCCTGCTCCAGGTAGTGCGACATGGCGTACTGCGCCAAAAGCGGCGTCTGCAGCCGGATTTCGGCCCCGATCCATTCTCCCTTCGCATGCGGCGCGTCGGGTGGATGGTTGCAGCGTCCGCCGCTGCCGAATTGCGGACCGAAGTCTGCGCTCTGAATCTGATCGAACTGCTGGATCTCGCGCCAGGCGGCGTCGCCGACGGTGCCGGATACATCGATTTTCAATTTCAGCGTCGACATACAGAGATCAGGGGAAATGCACAAACTGCAAATGTCATCCTGAGCGGCGTTCCTTGCCGCGAAGGACCTATGTACTCTCCCGCAGCGCCGAAAATGCATGGATCCTTCGCGGCAAAGGGCGCCGCTCAGGATGACAAAAATCAGTAGTGCCGCAAAGCGCCGAATACCCTAGCTGTGCGGGAACCACTGGTACAGCATGAAGTACACGATCACGCCGGTGACGGAAACATACATCCACAGCGGCCAGGTCCAGCGCGCAATGGCGCGGTGCTGAGGATAGCGCGCCTTCAGGCCGCGGCTCAAGGTGATGATGGCCAGCGGAACGATAACGATGGCCAGCGTGACGTGCGAAATCAGAATCGAAAAATAGACGGGCCGCGCCCATCCTTCACCGAGAAATCGTATGTTCCCGACCTCGAAGTGGAAGAACAGGTAGCATCCCAAAAATAGCGCGGACGCCACCACGGCAGCAATCATGCAAATGCGATGGGCGGCAATGCGGCCGCGCGCGATCAGGATGCGTCCGGTGAGCAGCAGCACGGCGCTGGCCCCGTTCAGGCTTGCGTTCAGGGCAGGGAAGAAAGCGTATTGCTCAGCGATCACGCGGCAGGCCTCGTTGTACGTCGGTTTGCCATCAGCCATGCAAGTCCAAACATCGCCAGAGAAAACAAAACCAGCGTCGCCATCGAGGACGGGAGCGGGAAACTCGAATCCGCACCTGGATACATAAGCCCGCGCAACGCCGCCACGCCATAGGTCAGTGGATTCACGCGCATGACGACCTGCAGCCACTTCGACGCCCCGGTGAGCGGGAAAAGGGCACCCGATACGAGCCACAACGGAATCAGAAACAAGTTCACGATTCCGTGAAAGGCCTGTGAGGAATCCATGGGCCAGGCGATCGCGAAGCCGAGTGCGGTCAGCGAAAATGAAACCAGAAATACGACAACGGCAACCAGCAGCACCTGCACCGGGTCGAGATGCACGCCCGCGAACGGCGCAAAAAGCAGAAAAATCATGCCTTGAACGGCCGAGAGCGTCGTCCCGCCCAGCACCTTCCCCAGCACAATCGCTGTGCGCGGCACTGGCGCGACCAGCACCGAAAGCAGGAAGCCTTCTTTACGGTCTTCGATCACCGACATCATGGTAAAGATCGAAGTGAAGAGCACGATCATAATCAGCGCGCCGGGATAAAAATAATCCAAGTAATGCTGCTGGCCGGGTCCGCCCCCGGAACGAAACGACGTTCCGAATCCCGAGCCAATAACCAGCCAGAACACCAGCGGCGACGCCAGCACACCGACCACGCGCGTGGGTTGGCGGTAGAAGCGCACGATTTCCCGCCACCAGAGAGTGAATGCCGGCAGCAGTACGCCCGCGGATGCGGGCAATATCGGCCGCGGCAGCGTTGTTGCCTGCGTTGCCATCGCTTAACTCGCTTTCGCTGGGGGAGTCTTCGCGGGGGCGACATCCTTCTTGCCAAGGATTCCGCGGTCGCGCATTTCCCAATACGCATTCAGCAGGAAACATCCTGAGAGCGTGAGCAGGATCAGTGTCATGAACAGTCCGTCGACCGTGGCCGAGGGCGGAGACAAGGTGATCATCCCGCTGACGAAAATCCACGCGACCCCAGCCAGGGGCACCAAACCGAGCACCAGAGAAAGCATCAGAATCATTGGACGCAAGCTACCTCCTCTTTTTCTTTTTATCTTTCTTATCGACCGCTGAAACAGCTTCGGACTCTTCACTCCAGAACTTGTGCCCGGTGCGGTGGATGAATACATCCTCCAGCGCGGGCTTGCTCACAGAAATTGCCTGAATCTCGCCGGGAAATGCCTCGACCACATCGGGAACGAAACGGTGGCCGCCCTCACGCTCGATGCGCACCTGGTTTCCCATCACGGTGGTTTCGACGTGGAAGCGCGCCCGGATGTGATCGGCCAGTAAACCGGCGTCGTGCGCGGCGTCCAACATAATCACGTCGCCACCGATTTCGCTCTTCAATTCCGTTGGAGTTCCCAGCGCCACCAGATTTCCTTCATTCATAATAGCGAGGCGGTCGCAGCGTTCGGCCTCTTCCATCAAGTGGGTCGTCACCAGCACGGAAACATGCTCTTCATCGCGCAGCATTTGCAGGTATTGCCACAAATCGCGGCGCGCGCCGGGATCAAGCCCTGTCGTAGGTTCATCCAGCAACAAGACGCCGGGGTGGTGCAGCAGCCCTTTCGCCAGCTCGATGCGCCGCTGCATTCCACCGGAGAAGGTTTCCACCCGCTCCTTCGCGCGATCCGCCAGCCCTACGCGGGCCAGGATTTCCGCGACACGTTTCTTGAGAGCCGATCCGCGCAAGCCATAGAGATGGCCCTGGTGCCACAGGTTCTCATACGCCGTCAGTTTTGCGTCGACGCTTTGCGCCTGAAACACCACGCCAATCTGCCGCCGCAGGCTCGCAGGGTCCAGTGCCGCATCGCATCCCATGACCACGGCGCGACCCGCGGTCGGAATCATCAGAGTGGAGAGAATACGAAACAGCGTGGTCTTTCCGCTGCCGTTCGGACCGAGCAGCCCGAATAACTCCGCTGGGCGCACGTCGAAGGAAACTCCATTCAACGCCGTCCGGGTTTCGTAGCGGTGTACTAGATTCTCTACTGAAATCACGGGCGCGGCAGCGTACTCAACTTCCGCACCGGCTTCAGCGAGCGCAGCAACTTTCGAGACCAAACGTAGACTCCGAGATCTGTAACCAGTTTACGACATCTCGTGGAATGTTAGGACAGGCGGCAAGTCCTGCCGGTCCTACCGGGCAAGCTGTCGAGCGTCGCTCAACCGACAGCTGAGGGCGGCTTTCCGCAACATGGTCCGTTATGCCACGGACGGGTCGTGCTGCGCCTGCGGCAGTCTCTCTTCGAAGGCTATTGGAACGTGTCTCCACACCTGGATTGCCAGGATCACGGCGGTCGCGAGCAGAAGTGCTCCGACCGCGACGTGAGCCACTGTGGCGATCACCATAGGAAGCTCTGGTTGCACCGCGGTTCGGCCCCACGCGACGCGCGTCAAGAACGCCGTAAAGCCAAGGCAGAGCTGGGCAATGACCAGGGAGAGCATTAGAATCGCCGGGCGACGAACCGCCTCGATCTGCGAATAGGCCGTCAGTGCCCGCACTGCCGTCCAGGCCAACACGAAAGAAACGACGACGGCATTCAGAACGTGTGGCCACCAACTCATTCCATGATGACGGAACATCCCCCCCAGGATCAGCTGCACGTACAGGACAAAGATGGAAAGCAGAGTCAGCGTGAAAAGGCTTGGCCGCCGCTGATCGAACTCCACCCGCGGCTGCACTTCCACCCAGCGGCGTCCGGTAAAGAGCGCGATCGCCACCGCGATGCAAAAGAACGTCTGCGCGACCGCGGCGTGCGCCGTGGAAACGGCGGGAGGCTGGAAGAGCAAAACGGTAAGTCCGCCGAGCACAGCTTGCGCGATCACGGTGCAGAAAGCGCCGATTGCCAGCCAGCGCAACCAGCGGCGCCGCTCGACGAGCAGAGTCCAGAGAGCGATCGCCAGCGTGAGCGTGATGAGCGATCCCGCCAGCATCCGGTGGGTCCATTCAAAGCGTACGCCGCCCACAAATTGCGGCACTTTGATCAGATATCCGAAAGATGTCGGCCAGTCGGGCACGGACAAACCTGCGTCGTTACTGGTTACCAGCGCTCCGGCGGTGATGACGACGAAGGTAGCGCAGGCGGTAAAAACGGCGAATGCATGATGCCCGCGATTGTAGGTTGTCGCGATGGCTTTCAGAGTAGTGCCCCTTGGGTCAGGAGGTCTCGGGAGTGGGAAACGAGGACCGTCCCTAGCTTAGGAGGGCAGAGCAGGTCGCACCGTGCGTGCAACCTGCTCCGTCCAACCCGGTATTTTACCACCGGCGCCCGCTACTCGGCTGGTTTGAAGCTCTGGTCAACGGTCTTCGTGTCTTTCGCAGCGACCGTCACCTTCTGGTCCTGCTCTCCCAGTTTCTCGTGCACGAAGGCAATCGTGTAGTCGCCCGGAGGCAGGCCCTTGATCTCATACTTTCCATCCTTGCCAGTCACGGCGAAGAACGGGCTCTTGACCACGTTGATGTACATCTTCATCCACGGGTGCTGGTTGCACTTGACCGGCAGCATGATCTCTTCGCGGGCGAAATTCTTTTCGATCGCGGGAGACGACGGCGGCTGCGACTCGTTCCACTCCCGGTTGTCCTTGGGCGTGGGATGGATGTTGTGCGTCGTTGGATCGTCATTCTTGATCTGCACAGTCTGTCCGGCCATTACGCCCAGCACGTGCGGGTGATACCGGCAGCCCTGCTGATCGAGCACCACGGGATCCTTCGGAACGTCGAACGTCCGGTTGCCCATTCCGTCCTTGACGTAGACGAAGACGTTGGCGAGGTCGCCGCCAGTGACTACCTCGTTCTCGGCTTCGTTCATGCCCTTGCAGCCCGGATCCTGGCTCATGTCAATCTTGGACGCCTTCGGAGCCGTGCCCTCAAACTTCACCGTGCCATTGATGGAGGCCACGGTTGCAGGATCAATGGGAGTGGCTGGAGCGGACGCCGCCGGTTGTTCAGCCGCCGGACTCGAAGCGGGAGTTTCCTCCTTCTTGCTGCAAGCAGCCAGCACCAGCAGTGCGGACAATGCCAGCGCGCCGATACTTATTTTTGCCCAACCTGTCTTCTTATTCATGATGTCGCCCTTTCTTTGAAGCTCTTTTGAAATCTAAGAGTGTTGTCATTCCGAGCGAGCCGGAGCGCATGCGACGGCGACTCGAGGAACCTGCTTTTCCCGTCGGAAGGAATTCTACCGCGAACCCCCGCTCGCCGCATGATGCGCTTCCACCGCTGCCTGTTTCCGATTACTAGTCCGATTACTCGAAGGTTGCACCGCCGCCTTCGCTCTTGGCATCGACGCCGCCACTCTCCGTTGTTCTTCCGGCGTCAACTGGAAGATGTAATCGGTCAGCAGCTTGCGGTGATCTCCCGTATAACTGTTGAACGTCGGCGGCGTTGGCCCGGCAAAGACATACCGGTTGTCCTGTGTCTTGAACAGGCCAGATGGCATCGACGTTCCCGGACTGATCGCCGCTGGATCGGTAATCCAGCGTTCCACCCAGTCCGGCTTCAATCGCTCTTTTGCCAACAGGAAGTTCGGCGCGGTCGCGATCTTGTCATGCGACGGATCGCCCGTGGCATGGCACTTCAGACAAGGCGCCGCCGTACTCGAGAACAGGCTCCGCGCCATGTCCGTTTCCTTGGCCGTGAGTGTCGGCACCTCCTCGGGAATGTAAGGAAGCGGCTGCTGCGACAAGGCCTGGAAAAAGCGCACCAGTTTTCGCAACTCATTATCCGAGAACGAAAACGTCGGCATGCGAACTTTCAGGTACGGCCGCACGCCGTTTCGGTTCGTGTCCGTCGCGCTCAGCGCCGGGTTCGACAGGAACTTCCGCAGCCACTCCGGATCGACGCGCGCGCCTTCGGTCAACAACTTCGGCGGCAACTGCTCCTGCACATCCTGATACTGCTTCAGTCCCATCAGAATCGTTCGTTGGCCGGGGATGAACTGGTGGCATCCCATGCAGTTGTATTTCTTGACTACCCACCAGCCTTCCTGAATGTCGTGGCGCGCGTCGCCCGGCTTGTATTGATAACTCTGGGGCAGGGAAGTCTCCTGGCTTCCGAGCAGGAAGGTCGTCAGGTCGAGTACCTGATCCTTGGTCAGGTGCAGGTTCGGCATGCGCAGCGCTTCGGTCTCGCCCTTCACCATGCCCTGGTCGTAGACGTTGGGCTCGGCCAGCTTGTGCTCGAAGAATCCCTTGTGGTCGTACCACGGATCTTTCGCCGGACCATCGGGCAGGCGCGCCAGATCATCTTTGTCCTTGATCGGCTCTGAGGCCTTGCCACCGCGTTGTGCAACTTCGGTGAACAGCGCGAAGTCGAGGCGCTCGATCGGCTTGCTGCCTTCAAACGTTAATTCCGTGCCGATGCGGCCTTCATCTTCCATGCCGGAAACTTCGTGGCATCCGCCGCAGCCATAGAACCGGACCCACTTCTTGCCTTCCTCTTTCAGTGCCGGATCGTCCATGAACGGCGCCGCCGCGTAAGAGGACGGCTCCTGCTTTTTCTGCGTCATCAGATACGTGGCAATGTCTTCCGCATCTTCGGGCGCCAGACGCAGGCTCGGCATCACCGTCATGTTCTGCACTTGGAGTTCATGTCCGTCGTTGGGACACTTGCTGTGGTCGAGATCGAAAACGTAGGGAAGTCCCTTCTTGGCGTAATCTTCCGGACCAATATCTTTTTTCTCGTATGGACAGTAGGGGCGGGTGCGCTGCCGGGCGTTGTGGATCCAGCGCACGAGATAGTCGTAGTTTGCCTTTTCGCCCACGCGCGTCAGATTCGCCGCGAACGTTCCGCCCATCATCTGGTCGCCTTCGCCGATGGAATGGCAGGCCAGACAGCCGCGCTCCTCAAACAATTCTTTTCCGTGCGCGGCGTTTCCGGGCTTGTGTTTGGGCAGGTCGTCAGTGAACGCGGATTGCCAGATGTAAGCAGAAATCGCCTGAATCTGATGGTCGGTCAGCCGGAAGTTCGGCATCTTGGTCGTCGGACGGAAATCCGACGGTTTCTTGAGCCACACCGGAATCCAGTTCTTGTTCAGCTTGAGACGGACATCTTTAAGATTTGGGCCAACTTTTTTCTGATCCTGCATCAGGCTGTGCGACTGGAAGTCGAGCTGCTGCAAACGCCCGTCCAGCTTGCTGTTGGCCACTCTTAGATCCACGGCTTTAGTGTTCAGTTCGTTGGCGACGTCGTTTGACTCGGCGGCGTCGGCCTGCTTATTCAAGTCCGCCGTATTCTTTACGTTTTCTTTTCTCTGGGTTTCAATCTGCTTGATCTGCTGCCCGACCGAGTTCAGGTCCTCGGGTTCCTTGTCGTAACCCTCATAGCGATGGCAGCCCATGCAGCCGCGCTGCCGGAACAAATCCTTGCCATTGTTGATGGTGTTGAACTGGACGTCGCCGCTGGCCAGCACCATGTCGGCAGCGTGGCAACTCTGGCAGCCCGCCTGCGAATTCTCTTTGGGATAAAGCGGCCACAGCCAGTGCTCGTAATTGCCATGCGCCTTCTCGATGCTGGTGGTGGCGCGGCCATTGCCCTGGTGGCAGGGCGAGCATCCAAATTTGTCGGGATCGTGAATCTGCAGTAAGTCAGGCTCGGGATGGCTCACGAACGCCTGCGCATATTCGTCGGGCTTCTTCGATCCCTTGGACGTCATCGCGGCTTCGGTAATCTTCAGCGGCTCGCGAGTGCCCATGTGGCACGACTCGCAGCGGTCCACGATGTTGGCCTCGGCCACATTGATCTGCACGATCTTCGGATCCCAGTCGGTGGTCTTGCGCTTCAGCCCTTCAATCTGCGCCGGGGTCAGATCGACCATGTGGTCCGAGATGTAATCATCCATCTTGGCCTTGGCCGCGGTGACCGGCTTGAGCACGTCGCCGAGTTCGAGGCTTAACCTGGTCCGCTCATCGCGGATTTCGTTGTAGGTTTCCTCCAGCTGCTGGAAGGTAAACTTCTTTTTGGTGCCGTCGGGGAACTCGACCGTCGCTTGCTCGGCTTTGTAGCTGTCGATGTCTTTCTGCTTGCTGGCTTTTGCCGAAGCGCTGGTGCTGGTTTCCAATTCGTAGGTGAGGGCGTTCACGTAAGCGCGGCGGTCGGTGAACACGCTCTGCACGGCGAGCAAGCGCGCGCTGGCATCGTCCAACTTCTTGCGGGCTTCGTCGCCCTTCGCCTTGGAAGCCTCATAGGCCTTCTCATAATCCTGTTTGAGGGCCGCATACTGCGGATCCTGCTCGACCGATTGCTCGGACCTGGCCGACGTCGACTTCGCCGTATTCAGGAACGCGCTGTAGCGGACTTTCCATGCATCCTGGAAGGACTTCCAGGGCCGCTGTCCCCAAGCCTCGTCATACAAGGCCCAGAACAGCGTGCCAATCAGAATCACCGTCGCGATCAGGTAATGGATGGCGAACGATTTTCCGGTGATCGGATCCTGCTCGGGAATCGGTTTTTCAGGCACCAGTTCCTCCGACGTCAGTCGTTGGTCGTTAGTCGTTGGTCGTTGGCGAAACCCGCGATGGTTGTGGCCTCTGGCCAACGACTAACGACCAGCAGCCAACGACCTTTCTCACACGTTGAACCACGGTGTAATCCACACATACTTGATGTGCCACAAAAGCCGCAGCGCCATCTTTAAGGGCAGCGCAATCATGGTCAGCCACAAGAACGCCATGAGCGAAAACTGCAGCAGGCTCATGCGCTGAAAATCCTTCGGCATTTTTCGACGGAAGAGCGAATACACCGCGCCTCCGCCGACCAAATAAAATCCACCCACGACGATCGCGCCAAACACGATCTTCGCCATGTTCGACGTGATGCCAAACAAATCCGGCAGATCGCGGTTGACTTCATAGATCAGCCGATTGTGATCCCACGTTTGCCCTGGCCAGAACCATTGCCAGCCGGGCCCGCGGATAAACGTCCCGATGATGATCATCGCGACCCACAGAATCACAAAACCGAACATGAACGTCGAAATCGAGAATTTGCGTTGCTTCCACGTGTAGTAGCCGCTGCCCAGCGGGTTCGTATCGATGTAAGGAATCACCATCAGGCCGATGATGATCATCGTCGGCATGACCACGCCCGCGATCCACGGATCGAAGTAGACGAGCATCTCCTGCAGTCCGAGGAAATACCACGGGGCTTTCGCCGGATTCATCGTGAGGTTGGGATTGGCGGGTTCCTCGAGCGGCGCGTTAAGGGTGATGGACCAGATCATCAGAATGATCGTGATGATGATGGCGGCGAGAAATTCGATGCGCAGCAGAAATGGCCAGACGTGCACTTCCTTGGCCCAGCCCGGCTTGAAGGGCCAGGTCTTGCGATGATGGGTCTTGGCCATCGCGGGATCGGCCTCGAGTTGTTCGATCAACTGATCGTTGGCCCGCGCCTGTTTCACCGCCAGATAAATATAAAAGGCCAGCAGCGGGATCAAGCCCACGATCGGCACGTTGTCCGGCGCCGAGCAAATCTCCCAGAGTTGTCGCCAGTCCATAATCTCTCCACGACCCGTGCTGCTGAATCATGTGGGGACAGCCGCCCCCGGCTGTCCGTCGAGCGTAGCTCGACGCTTTTCCTCTCTACCTCACCACAGCCGGGCTCCGCCCGGCGGACAGCCGAGGGCGGCTGTCCCCACACAACCCCTTCTACTCGCCCGCCGCCTTCGGCCCACGTCGCGGCTTGTCCGCTTCGGCTTCCAGCACGACCGGAGCTGGGCCCGAGATCCCGCCATCTTTGCGCACGCGCCAGAAGTGCACAATCATCAACACCGACGCCACAATCGGAATTCCGATGCAGTGCCAGATATACGATCGCAAGAGCGCATTCGCGTCGACGATCGATCCGCCCAGTAATCCAAAGCGCACATCGTTGTATGGAGTCATGCCGAGCATCGACCCGAACGGACCTTCATGCCCCAGCAGCGGCGTGGCGCGCGCCATGTTCGTGCCCACCGTGACGGCCCAGAAACCGAGCTGATCGTCGGGAAGTAAATATCCAGTGAACGACAGCAGCAAAGTAAACACCAGCAGCAGCACGCCGATGTTCCAGTTGAATTCGCGCGGCTTTTTATAAGACCCGGTCAAGAACACGCGGAACATGTGCAGCCACACCCCAATCACCATCAGGTGAGCCGCCCAGCGATGCATGTTGCGCAAGATTTTTCCGAAGGGCACATCGTGCTCCAGATAGAGCACGTCGCGAAACGCCTGCACCTTGCTGGGATGGTAATAAAACATCAGCAACACGCCGGTGTAGGTGAGGATGATGAACAGGTAGAACGTGATCCCGCCCATGCCCCAGGTGTAGCTGTAGCGCACCGCATCGCGATTGATCTTTGCCGGATGCAGATGCAGGAACACGTTGGAAAGGACGCCCAGCGCCCGGTTCCGCGGCGTGTCGTCGTGCTTATGGCGGAAGATCGAAGTGTAGACCTGGGTCTTGGTCGGATCTTTCAGGCCCTCGATCTGTTCCTTCGCCTTGGCGGGGATGTCGGTCTTGAGGGCTTGAATATCGTCTTTAACGCCCGTCGTGACCCGCTCCACCAGCCCGACTTTGCCGTTCTTCCCGTTAGTGGCGCCCGTACCGCCGCCGTTCCCGCCGCTCGGATTGTTTTCGTCAGCCATAGGTTTGCAATCTCAAATCAAACTTGTCATTCCGAGCGCCTTGCTTCTGGCGCGAGGAACCTGCTTCCTGGGTCCAGTTACACTCCGGTCAAAAACGCTCCCGGATCATTAAATTTGCTCGGCTGTCCCTTAGGCCACGAGTACAGCTTCGAAGTATCCACCAGAACTTGCCCGTCGGGCGCGAGTTCAATATGCGCGCGATCCATGGGCCGTGGCGCCGGACCTTCGAAGTTGATGCCCTCGCTGTCGTAGCCGCTGCCGTGGCAGGGACACTTGAATTTATTTTCGCTGGGCTTCCAGTCGGGCGTGCATCCCAGGTGCGTGCAGCGCGCGTAAATCACGAACAGCCGGTCGGGCGTGCGATCCACCCAGATGCGGTATTTCTGCTGGAACTTCGTGTCAACCCCGAGCGCGAATTCCGATGGGTAGCCAATTTTGAAAACGGAGTTGGGTTCGAACAGAGTGCGAGGGAGGAAGAAGCGGAAGAACGCCAGGAACCACGCCATTAGGAACCCGGTCACCATGGTCCACACGAAGCGGCGGCGGTGGCGGTCGATCTCGGTCGACGGAGCGGTCCCGGCCACGCCAGCGGCGGCTGCCGCTTTCGAGGTTCCTACCGCGGGCGTGCCCACATATTTTGTGGCATCCTGCGCCCCGGGCGCCGCGGGCTTCGCGACAGGTTTCGCTGCCTCGGGATTCGGATTGACCTTCCCGGTCTCCTCCGCCATGAACTCCCTCCTGTAACTCGATGACCCTGCCCTAATCCAAACCGGCGGCCGCCGCATACTCGGGCGCCGCCAACATACTCCCGGCATCGCGAATCGGAATCAAACTACGAACTGGCTCGCCTAGGGCATCGTGCACGATCTGTCCCAAGGCTTGGATAAACCTTGGTGAATCATTCAGTCCGGCGCTCATTTCAAACTGCGCGAACCCCAGGTGCCGCGCCTCTTCCCGCGCCTCGTGGTCAATCTCGCCCAGCGTTTCCACGTGGTCGGAAACAAACGCCACGGGCACAACGCACATCTCGCGCACTCGCTCCTGGGCTAATTGCCGCAGAGTTTGGTGCAGGGAAGGCTGCAGCCACCGGCTCGCGCCCACCTTGCTCTGATAGCACAGACGGGAGCGATTGCTCCATCCGCCGCGCTCGGTTAGTAGCCGGACCGTCTCCTCGATCTGCCGCTGGTAAGGGTCGCCCTTTTCAATCACCGACATCGGGATGCTGTGGGCGCTGAAAACAATCTCCGGCCGTTCGGGGGCACGAAAACGCGACAGCGCCTCATTCACTTTCTCGATCACGGCATCAAGGTATATCGTATTACGATAAAACGTCTCCACGCAACGGACCGGCACGTCGTCCGCGAACAGACGCCGCCATTCGTTCAAACTCGATCCCGTCGTGGTCGACGAATACTGCGGATACATGGGCAAGAGCACCACTTCATCGCAATGGGCCGCTCGCAGTTGCTCGATTGCCTCGCGGGTAAACGGATGCCAGTAGCGCATGGCCACAAAACAGGTGGCATCGACGCCTTGCCCGCGCAGTTCGGTTTCCAAGGCCCGCGCCTGCCGTTCCGTATGTCGGCGTATGGGCGAGCCGCCGCCGATGGTGGCGTAGTGGTGCTGCACTTTGCGCGCGCGTGTGGTTGAAATTAGCTTGGCCAGAGGTTTCCGCCCGATGCGGGCGAAAGGGAAGTCGATAATGTCGGGGTCGCAAAAGAGGTTGTACAAGAAAGGTTCGATCGCTTCCAGCGTGTCGGGTCCACCGAGCTGAAAGAGAACTATCCCCACACGCCGTGATGTGCGCGTCATTTTCCCCAGAATCCCCTGAACGCAAAGGACTTTACCCCGAACCGAGCGCGCGAGTCAATGGCGGACTGTGCAAAATCGGACCAACATTCCGCCGCCCACTCAGCGGACGTTGAAAAACTCACCGTTTCCATGCAAGCTAATATTCATTATCCATATCCATGCCCGAGTTGCCAGACATCGCGGCTTACATTAGCGCGCTCGAATCCCGCATCGTCGGTCAACCTCTGCAACGGATCCGCCTGACGAGCCCGTTTCTGCTGCGGAGTGTTCAGCCGCCGCTCGCGAGCGTGGAAGGACGTACCGTAAAAGAGTTGCGCCGCATCGGCAAGCGCATCGCAATCGGCTTGGACGGCGAAGGCGACCTTTGGCTGGTGCTGCACCTGATGATCGCGGGTCGCCTGCACTGGCGCCCGCCCGAGGCAAAGCTGGCCGGACGCCAGAGCCTGGCAGCCTTTGATTTTCCCGAAGGTTCCCTCGTCTTGACGGAAGCCGGTTCCAAGCACCGGGCGTCGCTGCATCTGGTCAGCGGCCAGGAGAACTTGCATTCCTTCGACGCCGGCGGGATCGATATTTTTGCGGCTGATCTGGAAACGTTCCGCGCCGTGCTGACCGCCGAAAATCATACGTTGAAGCGGGCGCTGACCGATCCGCGTCTGCTCAGCGGCGTCGGCAACGCTTATTCTGACGAGATCCTGCACGCGGCGCAGCTCTCGCCGATCACGCTGACGCAAAAACTCAAGCCAGAAGAGTGGGCAAGGCTGTTTACGGCAACGCGGCAAACGCTGCAACTCTGGATCACGCGCCTTCGCGCCGACGCAGAAACGGGCTTTCCCGAGAAGGTGACTGCGTTTCGCAAAGACATGGCTGTTCATGGCCGCTATGGCCAGCCTTGCCCCAGGTGTGGCGATAAAGTTCTGCGGATTCGTTATGCCGACAAAGAAACGAATTATTGTGCGCGCTGCCAGACCGGCGGCAAGGTTCTGGCGGATCGCAGTTTGTCTCGCCTGCTGGGATCGGATTGGCCGCGCACCCTGGAAGAGTTGGAAGCTCTCAAGCGCCGCTGAATCGTAATCACCCGCTAGACGGGCGCAGGTTCGGCATGGCTGTTCTGCATTTCTTCAATCACCGCGTCGGCAAACTCCGACGTTCCCGCTTTGCCGCCGATATCGTGCGTCAGCTTTTCCGGGTGACGATACACCCGTTCCAGCGCATTGCGAATCTGCGTCGACGCCGCGTGCTCGCCGAGATGGCGCACCATGAGCAGCGCTGAGCGCAGCAGTGCGGTCGGATTCGCTAGATTCTTGCCCGCGATATCCGGCGCCGATCCATGCACCGCTTCAAAGATCGCGCATTCATCGCCCAGGTTGGCGCTGGGTACAAACCCGAGCCCGCCAACAAAGGCTGCGCACAAATCCGAGAGAATGTCTCCGTACAGGTTTTCCATGACCAGCATGTCGTACTGGTAGGGATTCATCACCAACTGCATGCAGGTATTGTCCACAATGTGTTCGCCGTAGGTGATCTCGGGATAATTCTTCGCCACATTCCGCGTGCAGCGCAGGAACAGCCCGTCCGACAGCTTCATGATGTTGGCTTTGTGAATGCAGTGAATCTTTTTTCGCTGGTTCTTGCGGGCGTATTCAAACGCAAACTTTGCGATCCGCGTCGATGCCTTTTCGGTGATGATCTTCAGACTCTCGACCACCCCCGGCACCACTTCGTGCTCCAGCCCGGAATAGAGTCCCTCGGTATTCTCGCGCACGATGATCAGATCGACGTCGGGATATCGGGTGGGAATGTGCGGCAGATTGCGGATGGGCCGGAAGTTGGCATAGAGCTCGAACTTTTTCCGCAGGGCCACGTTGATGCTGGGGAAGCCACCGCCAATCGGCGTCGTCACCGGACCCTTCAGGCCAACATGCGTCCGCTCCAGCGACTCAATCAAATCCTTGGGAATGTACTCGCCCGATTTTTCAAAAGCTTCCGCGCCGACGGCGAAGCTTTCCCACTCAAACTTCACCCCGGTGGCTTCCAGGATACGCACTGTTGCCTTCGTGACTTCGGGGCCGATCCCGTCTCCGGGGATCAGCGTTACTTTGTGACTCATGTATGCATGGTCCTTATACAGCTTTCACTTTCACCAAATCCTTCAACTCATTCATGAACTCTTTCACGTCTTTGAAATCCAGATACACAGAGGCGAATCGCACGTAGGCAACCTTGTCGTAGCGGCGCAGCCGGTTCATGATCAACTCACCCAGTTCGCTGGTTTTCCGCTCGCGCTCAGCCGACTCGATGACGAACGACTCCGCCTCGTTCACAATCTGCTCCAGTTTGCTGATCGGCACAGGACGTTTCTCGCAGGCCCGCAGCAATCCGTTGAGCACCTTCTGGCGGTCAAATTTTTCGCGGCGGCCGTCTTTTTTCACGACCATGTAGGGGATTTCATCGATGCGCTCGTACGTGGTGAAGCGCTTGCCACACTTCAGACACTCGCGTCTCCGCCGGATGGATTCCGCTTCCTTGCTTTCGCGCGAATCCACCACCTTGTCATTCGCAAATCCGCAAAAAGGACATTTCATGGCGCTAGCTTCGAACTCCGACTCTGAGGCCTGCCTGCTGATCAGCATTCCAACGACTGAGTGAAGCCGAGCAAGCAGGCACCCGCGGCCACGTCAGTTCCCCAAAATTGTAACAGTTGGAGTGGATCCAGAAGGCCGCCGACCGCGCGAGACCAGTGCTTAGGCAAGCACCTGTAGAAGCAACCAGAGGCAAAACGGCGCCCGTACCCCCTGCGGTACGAGCGCCAGTTTTTCCCCATGCCATCCCGGTGACGGAAGGCGTGAAGCTTGCGATCCCAGCTCGCGAGCCAAAGGACGCCCGCTAAGGATCTGACTAGAAGTTGCCTCATGTCCCGTCCCGCTTTGTCATAACCGTGTCTACATTTTGTAAAAACTCGCGACGGGAATCACGGAACGGACGTGCAGAATTTGGACAGACCCTTCCCTGATTCATCTGTTTATCCGCGTAAATCCGTGGCGGGTATTTCCTCTGTGTTCCCCCGTGTCCTCTGTGGTGAAGACTTCCTACACCACGAAATACTTCGCTCCCGGGTGGTGCACCACAATGGCCGACGTACTCTGCTCAGGCTCCAGCAAGAATCCGGAAGTCAGCCGCACCCCCACATTCTCCTCCGGCTTCAGCAGAGCAAACAGTTTCGTCTGATCCTCCAGGTTCGGGCACGCTGGATAACCGAACGAATACCGCGATCCACGATACTTCTGATGAAACAGATCGCGAATCTCCGGGGCGTCCTCGCCGGCAATTCCCAACTCTTCGCGCATCTTTTTATGATGGAGTTCCGCAAGCGCCTCCGCCGTTTCGACGCTCAGCCCGTGCAGGTAGAGATACTTCGTGTACTCTCCCCCCTCAAACAACCGCTGTGTCTCGACACTTGCCTGCGGCCCAATCGTAACCAGCGACAGGCCGATCACATCCATCTGTCCTGAAGCCTTGGGCGCGAAGAAGTCCGAGATGCACAACCGGCGGCCCTCACGCTGCCGCGGAAACGTAAATCGCAAGAACTCGGTGTGTGTAGCGGCGGCGTCCCGGGGGCGCCCCGCGGCCGCATCCCCGGGTTCATACACCACCACATCATTCCCGTCCGCCTGGGCAGGGAAGTATCCATACACTACTTTCGGCTCAAACAACCCCGACCCCGCGACCTCATCCTCCAGCTTGAACAGAATCGGCCGGAACTTTTCCTGGACGAGCCGCACATAATCTGCCTGCGAAGCCGTCTTCAACTGCCACTGATTCTTGAACAGCGCGGTCTCGTTGATGTACTGAAACAGTTCGCGCAAATCGTAATCCTTGCGCACGCGCACGCCCCAGAACGGCGGCGTCGGAATATTCGGAGCATCTCCGACGACTGGACTTCGTTCCGCAAACACCGGTCCGGTTTCTTCGTCCACGGCCGCGGCCTTCGCATACTCCTTCACCGTCCGTCCTTCGGTTAGCCGCGTCTGTTTCGCGCCGTTGTCGGTCGCCAGGTCTTCCATGATGTGCAGGCCGGCAAACGCATCGTCGGCGTAGAAGACGGCATTGGCATACTCGCGGCGCAGGTCGTCCTCGACATATTTGCGCGTCAGTGCCGCGCCGCCGCAGATCACCGGGAAGGCAAGCTTCTGCCGCTCCAGATCCTGGATGACATACTTCATCTCGAGCGTAGACTTCACCAGCAGCCCGCTGAGGCCGATGGCGTCCGCGTTATGTTCCTGTGCGGAACGGATGATGGTGTCGCCGGGCTGCTTGATGCCTAGATTGACGACCTTGAATCCATTGTTCGACAGAATGATGTCGACCAGATTCTTCCCGATGTCATGCACGTCGCCCTTCACCGTCGCAAGCACGATCGTGCCTTTCTGCGATCCAGCCTTCTTCTCCATCTTGGGCTCGAGATAGGCCACCGCGGCCTTCATCACTCCGGCGGAATCGAGCACGGACGGCAACTGCATCTTGCGCGCGCCGAACAAGTCGCCGACCGTCTTCATGCCATCGAGCAGAACCGTGTTGATCAGTTCCAGCGGCGAGTAGCTCGCCAACGCATCTTCGAGCAACTCTTCCAGCGATTTCTTGTGCGTGCCTTCCCCTACGGATTTTTCGCCATTGATGATGGCGAACTTCAGTTTGTCCTCCACTGACAACGTGTTGACGTGGGCGGTTGTCGATGCGGCGGGTTTGCCCTTCATGCCCGCGAAATGCGCCATGTACTTCTGCAGGGGATCGCCGTCGGAACTCGCGTCCCGGTGGATCAGCTTGCGCGCCAGTTCCACTTCTTCCTGAGGAATCTTGTACAGCGGATAAATCTTGGTGTAGTTCACGATGGCCATGTCGAGCCCGTGATCCACCGCCTCATGCATGAATACCGAGTTCAGCACGCGCCGCGGATAGGCATCCAGGCCGAACGAAATATTGCTGACGCCCAGAATCGTCTTCACCAACGGCAGTTCTTTCTTGATGCGTTCCACCGCTTTGATGGTCTCCATCCCCGCCGTGCGGTACTCTTCCTGTCCGGTTGAAATCGGCAGGGTCAGCGCATCAAAAATCAGATCCGTACCATCGAGCCCATATTTTTTCGTGGCCAGATCGTAGATGCGGTGCGCGATCGCGACCTTTTTGTCGGCGGTCAGCGCCATGCCGTCTTCGTCGATCGTCAAGGCAATCACCGCTGCGCCATAGCGCTTGGCCATGGGCAGAACTTTTGACGTCCGCTTCTCGCCGTCTTCCAGATTGATCGAGTTAATGATGGCCCGGCCGGGGATGCGCTTCAGCGCCTCTTCGACCACGTCCGCCTCGGTCGAATCCACAAGAATCGGCGCCGGTACGCGCGTGGCGATCTTTTCCAGGATCGAAGTGATGTATCCCTTCTCGTCCTCGCCCACGATCGCGCAGCATAGATCGAGCATGTGCGAACCTTCGTTCACTAGCTTTTTCGCGAGCGCGAGAATGTCGTCATACTTCTTGCCCTGCACCAGCTTGCGGAAATGTTCGACGCGGGTGGTCGTGTTCATTTCCTCGGCGACGATCAGAGGCTTGGGTTCGAGGTCGAGAGGAACGGTCGTATACGCGCTCGATGCGGCGCCCGCTCGCTTCACGTCACGCTTGGCAGGCTCGACGCCGGAAACCGCGTCCACCACGGCTTTGAGATGTTCGGGAGTTGTGCCGCAGCAGCCGCCCACAATGCGGACGCCGTAGTCCACGACAAAGTGCTTGTGATACTCCGCCAAGTCTTCCGGCGACAGTTTGTACACCGCATGCCCGCCGACGTTGATCGGCAGTCCGGCATTCGGCAGCACTGAAACTTCCTTGGTGGAATTCAGCGCCAGGTAGCGGACCGCATCGTTCATCTCTTTCGGCCCGGTCGCGCAGTTCAGCCCAATCGCGTCGACATCGAACGGTTCCAGCGCGGTCAGGGCCGCACCGATTTCGGTGCCCAGGAGCATCGTCCCCGATTCCTGCAGGGTGACCTGCACCGTTACCGGCAGGCGTTTACCCGCCTTGCGCATGGCCTCCAGCACGCCGATGGTCGCGATCTTGGCCTGTAGCAGATCCTGCGCAGTCTCAATCAGCAGCACGTCGACCCCGCCCTCGATCAACGCGGCGGCCTGCTCTTCATACGATGCGACCATCGCATCGAACCCAATGTGTCCCAGCGATGGCAGTTTCGTGGTTGGCCCCATCGACCCGGCCACGAAGCGAGGACGATCATTGGTCGAGAACTGCTGCGCCACTTCTTTGGCGAGTTGGGCGGCCTTCAGGTTGATTTCGTGTACCCGGTCGCGAAGCTCGAATTCTCCGAGGACAATGCCACTCCCGCCAAATGTATTGGTCTCGACAATGTCGCAGCCTACGCGAAAAAAATCCGCATGAATCTCACGAATGATATCGGGACGGCTCAACACCAGCACTTCGCTGCAATTCTCCTTGCCCCAGTAATCGTCCAAGGTGGGATTGCGCTTCTGGATGTTAGTCCCCATCGCGCCGTCATAAACTACGACGCGCTCTTTTACGGTTTGTAGAAAATCAGTCATTTTAGAATCGTCGTTAGTCGTTGGTCGCTAGTTGGCGTCTTTCGCAGGCATTTGACTTTGCCAACGACCAGCGACTAACGACCGCTCCCATGCACGAACGCCGGTCTCGAGGACCGGCGTTGGTTGAACTCGAAACCTGTCTCGAAGTCAGCTCCCCGGCACCATCTGCGCCGGCGCCCCACCGTCCACGTCGGCCTGGTTGAATATGACGTTGGCCCCCATGTGTGCTGGCCGGGGGGCCAGCATTTGCTCCTTGCGGTAGACCAGGTTGCTGGCATTGAAGGTCGCCAGCTCAAATCCATGCCCGTGGGTGATCGCGTCGGTCGGGCAAGCTTCCACGCAGTACCCGCAGAAAATGCAGCGGTTGTAATCGATGTTGTAAACCTTGGCGTAGCGCTCGGCGCCACTGACGCGGTTCTCGGCGGTATTTTCGGCAGCCTCAATATAGATGCAGTTCGACGGACAGGCCGCGGCGCACAGGAAACACGCCACACACTTCTCCAGTCCGTTCTCATCGCGCTGCAGCACGTGGGCGCCGCGGAAGCGGGCTTCAAAGCGCGCGCCCTTGAGCGGTCCCTTGCCGTCGGGATAATTTTCCACCGTCGTCGGCTGGAACATCTCCATGAAGGTGATGCTCATGCCCTTGGCGATGGCCGCAATGTTTTTCAGCACCGGCATATCTTATGAGTATACAGAATCCGATGCTAAATCGTCCGGAGCGAGCCCCGGTAGTGAATGACAGTGGGTAGTGTCTATTTGGCCGGAGCGGCGGTTTTCGCCGGCGGAGTTGAAGGTGGATGCTCCGGCACCGGAACTGCACTTTCCATCCACGCCGTGTACCACAGGTCGAGCAGCATCTGCGATCCGGCGGCGAGGCGGTGAGTGGTGAAGTCGAAGGCCTCAGGAGAGCCCTTGCCTGTAAACCCTCCGACCTTCTCCAGCGCGTAGACCTTTTCGACCATGCCATTCGACTGCCGCAGGTAGGCGACGTAGCGCGCGAAGGGATCATCCAGCCGTTCGGGACTCTTCACCAGCCCGGCGAAATCTTTGGCCGTAATGTTCGCCGCTACGTAGGTGCTCTCAAACTGCCCGTGGATCTTATGCTCGGTGGTGTACCCGTTGGGATTCGGCCCGACCCAGCCGTTGTATTGGATGGTTGTGTGCAACGGCTGCGATGCGTCGGCGACGTAATGCCCCAGCCATCCAGCATAGAAAATAATCGCCTGCTGCACCGCCTGCGTGGGCTGGTGCGCCGCCTGCCGCTGCCGGTACTCGCGGAACGCGGCCTTCAGGCGCCCATACACTTCCATCGTGATGTAGGGCTGCAGCCCGACGCGCTCGGGAAGATAGTCGTCCGGATGGTCAGTAGCAGGGGTGGCCGCGCGCTTCTCGTACAGCTTGCGATAGAACTCGTAGCGGCCTTGCGGAAGCGGATCGAGCCAGGCGACGCGTTCGAGGTCGATGAAGTGGTCGGCCTCCTGTGCATTCTTGAGGGCGAATTCCGATGGACTGCGCCAGCGGTCCGGTTCCGGCCCCAAGTAGGCAATCTCGGCCACAGCGCGCCGCATGAAACGCGGCATGCCGACCGGGATTTTCTCCGCCGCCACGCGGTTGATGGCAACGTGTCCCTCATTGCCCCAGGCGACCGCTGCCTCGCTCTGTACCAGAACAAGGACGATCAGCGCCAGGCTAATCGCCCCCCGTTGGAACCGTTCGGCTCTCGTTCCCAGTCCCGGGCTTGTCCGCTCCTCGGCGCGCGGCATTAGAACGCTAAATGCAGCGAGAGCTGCAGGAAGCGTGGGCTGCCAATTGTGTGCTGGATCACGCCCAGGCTGCCTTGGGGGGGAATCTGCGGCGGACCTGCGAAATTGGGAAAGAAGGTCACGTTGTTGTTCGGAGCGTCGAAATCGGGATGGTTGAAAATATTGAACGCATCGGCTTCAAACTTCAGCAGGTAGCGCTCTTTGATTTGGAACATCTTGGACAAGCTCATGTCGAAGCGCACCTGGAACGGACCTCGAAAAGTGTTCCGGCCCGTATTTCCATACAAGGATTCATAGAGATCGCACCCGCTCGCGTCGCACGCAGGAACGCCGTTGGTCCCTGGAGCTACGAACTGGGGGCCGAAATCAGCCGCGTTGAGCTTACAGAGTGCCGGCGAAATCCCCACAGATCCCACGGGGCAAATACCGCCCTTTGCTGCCTGCTTGGCCGTCACGCCTGGCAGCAGCGGCACAATCGGGTTCCCAATATAGTTGCTGGTGCCGTAGTACAGACTCGCCACCGAGCCGGAAAAGTCGTAGACGCTGTAGGGCTGCCCGCTTTGCGCCACGGTTTGGCCGCCAACGGTCCAGCCATTGGTTACGTATCCCCATGGCCCGCTCTCCAGGAACTTCGGAGTTGTATAGCTGTAGTTCACCAGAAAAACGTGGGTCTGATCGTAGTCCGAGGAGGCATAGTTGGAGCGGGGAACGGCCGGATTGTTCCCGGTGAAAAACAGCCCCAGGCCGCTCTGCTCGTCCAGCGAATGAGACCAGGTGTAAGACGAGGTGAATTGCAGGCCGTTGGACAGGCGCTTGTGAACCTGGAGTTGCAATGCATCGAAGTTCGAGGTGCCCTCCGCTTTATACGACACGGCGTTCATGTCGTATCCGGGATAGGGTACGCGGAGGGGCGCATTGCCCGAGAATTCGTTCGTAAAGACCGGCTCATTATCCAGGAACAACGGAGAGGTACCCCCGTAGGAGGTAGTCTGTCCATTTATCACATTCGTCGCCGTGGCGATAAGTGGTTGGTTGAAGGGGATGGGCAGCACCAGATGGGTGCCGTGACTGCCGACATAACCGGCCTCGATGATCCAGGTGTTGGAGGGTTGAAATTGAAAGTCGAGTGTCCAGTTCTGCATATAAGGCAGTTTGTTGTTGATATCGTACCCGCCAAACAGAAAAGGACCAAAAAGATTGCCGGACGGCCAGCATCCCGGAAAACCGCAAGCGGTCTGCTCAAGGTTGGGAAGGGAGGCCTGGAAGGCTGCTCCCGTGACTGTTGGCGGCGGCGGCAAAGTTGTGCCGAACGGTTGATCGAGTGTAGCGCCGCTAAACACGGAGATCGGTTGCACAAATGGAGGCTCAAGCGTAACGCCGAATGGGCCGTTGAATCCGGAGCCCGCGCTCGGCGACAGGTAGCTGAAGAACTCGCCGCGGTCGAAGTAAATACCATACCCTGCGCGCACGGTGAGCTTCGACGTTGGAGCCCACGCGATTCCAATACGCGGCGCGAAACCCCACTGGTGATTCTTCATGAGCGTATTGTTGGCTCCGGGCGTGGCGCCGGTTTTGTTATTCCCGGCGATTACCAGGCCAGAGCCGGTAATCACGTCAGTCCCTGGGTCGCAAGTGTTCACTGCCGGGTCTGCCGGAGTTCCTCCGACGGTGCATTGCACGTAACTGTATTTCGAAGGGTCGAAACCGGTGAGCTTGCCGTTTTTCTCCGAGAGCGCGCCGTCAATGTCCCAACGGAACCCGGCCGTTACCGTGAGGTTTTTCCTCATCTTAAAGTTGTCGTTGATGTAGGTGCCGACGGTATCGGCGCGGTAGTAGCGATCTGCCGAACCAGCGAATTCGGTCCCGCCGTGCAAGGTGCCTTCTACGAAGTCCTGGAAGGTCTGGATGTCAAGCGTATCGGTATTGGTGTTTTTGTTGAGGACGTTGAGCTGGGTGTGGTCCCACGACGTTCCCACAGTCAGGATATGCTTTCCTTTTACCCAACTTGCAGCGGTCCCGTATTCCCACTGATTCTGGACCATGCCACCATCGCCAAAGCTGGTGCTGGGACCGAACTCCAAACCAGCATTGACCGTAGGGTCCGCGTTGCCAATGCTGAACTGCGGAAAGGTCGCCCCGCCTGGCAGGGTAATGCCCACTGAAGCTGGAGCAAATGCTTTGGTTGTATTTGCGAAAGCTCGCAAGCGAGCGAAACCCACATGCTGTTCCCAGGTGAGGGTGGGGGAGAGCACGACGGAATTCGAGAGAGAAAACACTTGGCTGCCGGCGGAAAGCTGTTGGCCAAATCCCAGCAGCGAACCGACCGCGCCAAAAGGATTGTTGGTGGGATTGCTCTGAATATAGTATCTCGCCGCCAGGCGATCCTTGGCGCTTATGACATAGTCAATGCCGACGATCCCCTGGTCTACGGTGGCTTGCGTATTGGGGCCTTTCACGACGGCGTCGTAGCCTAGCGCGACGGCCTGCGTCGCGTTGTACTGCGCGCTTGGTATCAAAAACTGACCGTTGGGAAGTTTGGCATTCAGCAGTTGCGAGGCAGCGCTGTTGATCTGGCTCGCTGTAATGGTGGTGCCGTAGGTCGCCTGAATCATGTTAATGATGCCCTGCGTACTGCGGTCATCGGTCAAGCCCAGAGGCACGGTCGTAGTTTTGGTGGAAGCCTCCTCATCGGCGATACGCACTCCCTGATAGGACCCGAAGAAGAACAACTTGTCCTTGAGAATCGGCCCGCCGATGGTACCGCCAAAAGCATTGCGATTCAGGAATGGGCGTGGCAGATACGGTTTATTGGTGACTGGGTTGATGCCCGCCGCGTTGTAGAAGTACGGTGTGGCGTTCATATCGCTGTTCTGCCACTGTTCCCACAGTGAACCATGAATCGCGTTCGTACCGGACTTAGTCAGTACCCCAATGTGCGCGCCGCTGTTGTTGCCTTGGGTGGCGTCGTATTGCGAGGAGTTGACGGCGATTTCCTGGATGGCATCGGTAGGAGGAGTGGGAAGAGCCTGACCAATCGCCCCATACACCGACGAGCTGGTTTGGATGGTGCCGCCCGCGCCGAAGTTCTCACCGGTGTTGAGTACGAAGCGGTTCTCACCCACCTGGCTGGTGGAATTGCCGTTAAAGAGGTTGTTGGTGCTGACGCCGTTCAAGGAGAAGCTGTTGCTGGTGTCGCGGTTTCCGTTGGCGAAGATGGCCTGATTGCCAAGGCCCGTGTTGGCGCCCCCTCCACCGAGGAAGTCCGCATGAACACCAGGGCTAAGAATTGCCAGTTGCGTGAAGCTGCCCGTGCCCAGAGGTGTGGTTTCGATGGTGTTGGCATCGACGACATAGCCGATCGTGGTGTCCACCTGATTCATCAAGGGCACGGCGGTCACTTCCACCGTGGTGCCGATCGAGCCCACCACCAGAGACGTATCCACTGTCGTCGTACGGCTACCGAACACCAGGATTTTCGTGTGTGTTTCCGTTTTGAAGCCGTCCTTGGTGACGGTGACTCGATAGGTTCCGGCGGGAAGATCGGGGATCACGAAAGAGCCGTTCTTGGTCTGAGCAACCACTTCGAGGTTGGTCGCGATGTTGACCGCTTTCACCGTGGCGGCGGACACGACAGCTCCCGACGGATCAGTTACCGTGCCGGTGATGGCGCCCAAAGTTTGCTGGGCGGAGGCAAACTGCGTTAGGAATGCGAGCGCCAAAGTAGCAACGAAAAGGGTGCGCAGGGACTTCAAAGGAGAGACATAGACACCGACGCCAGTCAAACGCACGGTAGAACCTCCAGTAATTGGGAAGCCGTTATAGCAAAACGACTTGGCCGGATTCAAGGCAGTTTGGTGCAAAAAGCGGTCAATTCTTGATGAATTTTTCTTCAGGTTTGGAGCAGGAATCTTTCTGACGGGGCAGAACCCAATACCTGTGGACTCGCCTTACGATCCCTGATCCGAACCGCACCACTCGCGGGGAGCTATCCTGTAAGCGTGAGCGCCGGCAAGAGAGAAGAAATGAAAGAAAGACCACGACCGCGCGTGGGTTTGTGCGCCGATTGCCGCTTTATGCGGCGGATCGAGTCGGACCGCGGGTCCACCTTCTATCTCTGCGAGCGGTCTGCCACCGATGCGAATTTCCCCAAATATCCGCGATTACCGGTGCTGCAATGCACCGGATATGAGCGCCTGAGTGCGGACCGAGAGCGCGAGTAATTCGGCCGATTAATCGATTCCAAGTTCCTTGGCCAGCGCCTTCCACTTGCTGTCGACCAGTGCCTTCGTCTTCGCATCCATCACAATCTCATCGGGCCACGGGCGGGCGAAGCCCTCGCTGGCCCACTTGCGTGTAGCGTCGATCCCCATCTTCGATCCGTAATTCGGCAGGCGCGACGCATGGTCGAGCGAATCGACCGGGCCCAGCGTGAATTGAATGTCGCGCTCCGGGTCGATGTGGTTCAGCGCCTTCAGCGTGACATCGCCAATGTCCTGCACATCGACGTCCTCGTCGACGACAACAATGCACTTGGTAAACATGGCCTGCCCCAGCGACCAGATGGCGTTCATTACTTTTCGCGCTTGCCCTGGGTACGACTTCCTGATCGACACGATCATCAAGTTGTGGAAGACGCCTTCGATGGGCAGGTTGATGTCCACCAACTCCGGAATCGTGAGCTTCATCAGCGGCAGGAAAATACGTTCGACCGCTTTGCCCATGTATCCATCTTCCTGCGGAGGTTTTCCCACGATGGTAGTTGCGTAGATCGGATCCTTCCGGTGCGTGACGCAGGTGACGTGGAAGACGGGATAAAGATCTTCCAGCGAATAGAAGCCCGTATGGTCGCCGAACGGACCCTCGCTGCGCAGTTCGTCGAGATTCACGAAGCCTTCCAGCACGATTTCGCTCGATGCTGGAACTTCCAGGTCGACGGTCTCGCATTTCACCAGATCTACCGGTGATCCGCGGAGGAAGCCGGCGATCAGATATTCCTCGACCTCAGGTGGCGCGGGAACGATCGCGGAAAACGTGACAGCAGGATCGGTGCCAATGGCCACCGCGACCTCCATCTTCCCCGAGGGACGGCCGCCTTCCGCGAGCACGGACCCGCCGGAGGAGCGCGCCATGATGTCGACGGCGGCGGATTTTCCCTCCACCGCTGCCCTCATGCGCTCGCGCGCATGTTCCGCCGCAACTTTCTGGCGTTGCCAATGCATTCCCGTCGTTTGCTCGTCGTAGACCTGCATGCGGTACATTCCCAGATTGCGTTTTCCCGACCGCGGGTCGCGCGTGGTTACGCAGGGAAGAGTGATGAACCGCCCCGCATCTTTGGGCCAGCACTGCAGGATCGGAAAATCGAGCAGCGAAAACTTGTCGCGCTGGATGACTTCTTTGCAAGGCCCCGTGGGGACGGTGCGCGGAAAAAACTTGCCCGCTTCGGTCAGCAGCGGAAGCATCTTGAGCTTGTCCAGAAATCCCTGCGGAGACTTCACATCCATGAACATCCGAATGCGCCCCGCAACTTCGTCGAAAGAGTCGACACCCAAAGCGAGCTTCATGCGGGCGTCAGAGCCAAACTGATTGATCAGGACTTGCGAGCTGGGATGCCCCTTCGGCTTTTGGAAGAGCAGGGCAGGGCCGCCGCGAGCGCCTTTGGCGTCACGACTCTTGGAGACGCGATCCGTGATTTCGGCAATTTCCAGAACAGGGTCGACTTCGGTCTGGATGCGCCTGAGTTGGCCCGCGCGGTCAAGCGCTGCGATCCACTGGCGGAGGTCGTCGAAGGGCAAAGGATTCCTCTCTGCGGCGAACGATGAATGACCGACAATCAATGACCGATAATCAATGACCGACGATTATAAGGGATTTGCAAAACAGAAAAGTTCTTCGCCGCGGATTCACGCGGGTCAACGCGGATAGACAAAACAACAAGAACTGCCTGGACAGACAGTGTTAGCACTATTTCCGCTGTTCGAGCTTCACGCTTACGGTGACCGGCTGCCCATCCCGCAGGACTTTCACCTCAACCACATCTCCCACCTTGCTGCGCCGCAGGGCGTCGGTGAAGTCGTACAGATTCTTGATCGGCTTGTCGCCGAACTGGATCAGGATATCTCCCGCCTTCAGCCCAGCCTTTGCTGCCGGAGAGTTCGGCTTCACATCGGAAAACTTCACGCCGTTCTCCGTTTGCCCGAAGTCGGGAATCGACCCGAAGTAGGGACCGTAGCCACCGCCTCCGCCGCCCGCGGGCGGCTTGTCTTCGGCGACGATTTGAAACGCAGGCGCATCGGTCGCGTTCGCCAGTTGCACCGCAACGTCTCCAATCAGATCCAGCAGGCGCGCGGCCGATGGAGCGTTGATCTTGTCCCAGGTGTCGGAAGGTTTGTGGTAGTCCGAGTGGAGCCCGGAGAAGAAAAACAGCACAGGAATCTTTTTCGTCACAAACGAAGTATGGTCGCTCGAAGAATATCCTCCCGCGGAATATTCGATTTTGAAAGGCGCGTCTTTCTGCGCCTGTTCGAGCACTGACTTGAATGTGGACCCAGTGCCGACTCCACCGATATAAACCTTGTCATCCTTGATGCGCCCGATCATGTCCATGTTGAGCATGGCCACGGCCTTCGCCAGAGGTCGCGTCGGATTCTTCACCCACGCGGCCGATCCGAGCAGCCCGAGTTCTTCTCCTGCAAAGTCCATAAAGAGGATGCTGCGTTTCAGTTGTCCGCGTTGCGGAGCCAGCAGGCGCGCCAGTTCAAGCACTCCGGCCGTGCCGCTGGCGTTATCGTCGGCCCCAGGATGAATCTGCCCAATCTGCGACGGAGCCAGCGAATCGAAATTGCCGCGGCCCAAGTGATCATAGTGAGCGCCAATGATGACGTATTCGTCGGTCTGGCCCGGCAGCCAAGCCAGCACATTATTCACCGTCGCACGTGTAGTTTCGATGTCGATATGCAGCGCGAAGTGCAGCGAGTCGGGAAAGGCGAAAGACTCGGGCTTTGTGGCCGAGTTGATCTGTTCCTGTACGTCCTTCAGCGATTTTCCGGCGGACCGAAACCAGGACTCCGCGACCTCGTTCTTTACCTGCGTCATCACAATGCCGACGTTCTCCGGGCCGCTGACGCTGCCGAAGCGCGTCAGCAAATCTTCTTCTCCGTCGCCCAGTTTGCCGTTGATCACGACAACGGCCTTCGCTCCATGATTCCGCGCATTGATCGCCTTGGTAATGAGTTGCGAGTGTTGCGTGAGTCCGTGGTTGCCGCTCTTTTCCGCGAAACCCGAAGGTTCATAGCGCAGCACGAGTACGATCTTGTCTTTGACGTCGAGCCCGGCATAGTCGTCGTAGTGGAATTCGTCGGCGGTCGCGCCGTATCCCGCAAACACGAGCGGAGCAAAGATTCGGCCGGAGGCGGAAAAGCCGAAAGGAACAAAACCCTGATCGATCTTCAGTTCGTTCTTGAATCCGGGTGACTGCACGACGAACTGGTTGTCGGACTTGAGACGCGCTCCGGTTACGACCGTAAACGACTGGGCATAACCTTTCACTCCGGCAGGCGAGATCCCGAGTTCCTTATAGCGTTTTTCGATCAGCTGCTCGGCGCGCTCCAAGCCTTTGGTGCCCGCTCCGCGGCCTTCCATCTCCGGGGCGGCGAGCGCCTTGATGTCGTCGAGGTAGCGTGCGGGATCGGCCTGCTGGACCGGAGCGGAAATGGCGACAAGCAATACGGCGGCGATGACGAGGACAATGCGATGAAAGCGCAGACGATTCGGCATGACCGCCACTCCGTGAACCGAGCATCGTATGAGGTGCCGCAGAGCGTGTCAATCGCGCTCCAGCGCTAGTTGCAAACCCCTTTACCACGAAGGACACGAAGTCACACGAAGGTAACAACAACAGATTAACCCCGTTCGTGAACCTTCGTGCCCTTCGTGGTTCATGGTTTTACGCGGCGAGCTGCAACACCGTGTCCTCGACCTGTCTCCACGCCGCAGTTCGCGGATCGATCAAGTCGAAGTGAAAGGCGGGAATCTCCAGCAGCTGCACATCTTCCTTCTCTTTGTCCGTGCGCTTCTGTTTAGCGGCAACGTAGTCGCGGCTGAAAGCAGGAGGAACCACATCATCCGCGGTTCCGTGAATCAGCCACTGGCTCGGTTGCGGAAGGGAAAGTTCCATGGGGTCAGCTTCGCGATAGTGGTCGGGAACTTCGCTGGGCGTGCCACGGAGAAACTCGACGACGGCGTCGTTGCTCAGGTGGAGCTGGTAGGCGCGCTGCAGGTCGACCACCCCGGCGAGCGAGACGACCCGCCTCACGCTGGACTCGTGAGCGGCGAGGCAGAGCGCGAGCTGGCCTCCCGCAGAGTGCCCCATCACCACAATTCTTCTTCTATCTAAATTGTGCCGCACAGAGTTTTGCAGCAGGAACTGATACGCAGAACGGATGTCAGCAAACGTGCCCGGCCACGCTCCGCCGTTGTTGCCCACGCGGCGGTATTCCAGGTTGGCCGTGGCCAGTCCCTTCGCAGTGAGAGCCGCGCACAGATGCCCCGCGTGATCGAGATTGTATTTGGCGCGCCAGTAGCCCCCGTGAATGTTGATGACCAGGGGATGCGGTCCTTTGTCCCTGCCTGTGGGTGGGGGCAGCCGCAGATCGAGAAACTGATTCGGGTCCGTGCCGTAGGTGAGGCGATTGTCAGCGCGGGGTGGTGGCAGGGTAAGGATGTCGTCAGACATGGGGAAAATAGATTTTAATCGGAGCGAGCGCTTGCAGGTATCGCGCGTCTCACTCGTAACGCAGAGCTTCAATGGGATCCAGATTGGCCGCCCGGAGTGCCGGAACCATTCCGCTAATAATGCCCACGACCGCCAGAATCGAAGTCGCCACCAGCAGAATCATGGGCGACACAATCAGGCGGATGTCCGCGGCTTCGGCGTGCTTAGCCAGCGCACTGTAGAAAGTGATGCGGCCGGCTAGGATCGAAACTGCGTAAGATAGCACTATCCCCAGCAGGCCTCCTGCCGCCGTGATCACCATCGCCTCCGCCAGAAACTGGAAAAGAATATCGTGCCGCCGCGCCCCCAGGGCTTTCTCGACGCCGATTTCGCGGGTGCGTTGAGTTACCGAGACCAGCATGATGTTCATCAGCCCCACGCCGCCGATGCCCAGCGTGACCGTCCCAATGAAGGCCAGCAGAACTTTCAGCGCCATGGTGATAATGCCGAACTGCGAGAGTTGCTTCTGCGCGTCGAACACGAAAACCGCCCGATGGTCATCAGGCTTGAAATTGTGCGCGGTGGCCAGCGTGTCCCGAATCGTCTTTTCCAACCGGTCGTGGTCCAGACCGGCCGAGTCCATCCAGATCCCGTCAAGATAGTGGTTGTCCTTGACCACATCCATCGAGTTGTACGGGATGTAGATGACGCGGTTGTTGTCGTTGTCGCCCTCCTGCATGCGGGGCGCTCCCACCCCGATCACTTCAAAGGTCACGCCATCAATGCGGATCGACTCGCCGACGGCAGGCATGCCGGAGAAAAGTTTGTCGCGCGCTTCCGAGGCGATGACCGCGTAGAGTCCGTGCTGCATGTTGTCGGCATCGTCCAGAAAACGGCCTTCCGCGATATCGAGATTCCAAATGGCCTGGATCGACGGATCGAGGCCCATCACCGGAAACGTAAAAGACCGGTTGTTGTTCTGAACCGTGGAATCCTTCTGCAGCATGCGAACGACGTGGCGGGAGAGCGGAACGTTGTTGCGCAATAGTTCCAGGTCGTCGTTGGTGAACCGAATCTGAACGCCGGCTTTGTTGCCGCCGGCCTGCTGCGATGTGCGCCCCGGAAAAATTCCCACAGCTGTTGCGCCGAAACTCTGAAAAATAGTCTCGATGGCTTTCCCGAAGCCGTTGCCGTAGGAAAGCAACAGCACGACGGTCGCGATGCCCCAGGCCATCCCCGCCATTGTCAACAAGGTGCGGCGCAGATCGTGGCGCATCGCCGAGTACGCTTGCCGAAGCAGGTCGCGGTACATGGCGACAATCGGAAACCCGGGGACGGGCCGGTGGCGCGGCGTTTCTGCTGCTCGCGAGGGATCAGCAGAAATCGGCAAATTGAGATCAAGCCCTTCGTTGGATGGTCGTTCCATTTTTTCTTCCTGAGCCTATTCCTTGCGCAGGGCCTCCACAGGTTCGAGCATGGCGGCGCGCCGTGCGGGATACAGGCCCGCGGCCACGCCTGCGACTCCAAGCGAAATCACGGCCAGCGCCGCCGTGGAAGCGACTAGTTTGGGCGGATCGAATCCCCCACCCAGATCCACACCCGAGAGCAGAGCCATCAGCCCTGCCGCGCCCGCGATGCCGATGCCACCACTCAACAGCGTCAAAAACGCTCCCTCCACGAAAAACTGAAACATAATGCTCATATTGGTTGCGCCCACGGCTTTGCGCAAACCGATTTCCCGCGTGCGGTCCGCCACCGCGACCAGCATGATGTTAACGATGCCGATGGCGCCCAGCGCGAGCGTCACCAGTCCCACGCTGCCCAGGAACATGTTCATGGCATCAAAAATCTTGCCGATCTGGTCGACGGTCTTGACCGTATCCCATCCGTCGAACGAGTCAGGATTGTTTGGGTCGAAGCCATGATTGCGGGCAATGATCTTGTGAACTTCCTCCTGAGCCTTCTCATGCACGGCGCGCGACCGAGGCTGGTAGTTGATGAAAGAGATCACGTCGGTCGCGATCCCGGCATTCAGCGGACGGAAATAATCCTGCATGCTATGAAACGGGACAACGCTGCGCAGGTTCTGATTCATGTTGTCGCCGTGCCCGACTCTTTGCAGCGTGCCAATGACGGTGAAGCGAACTCCATTGAGCAAAATGGTGGAGCCGACAGCGGGGCGGCCCGGGAACAACGTGCGCCGCACTTCGTCACCGATCACAATCACAGGCCGCTTCTGCGCATCGTCCATGTCGTTGATCCAGCGGCCTTCATTGATGGGCATGTAGCGGATCTGGTTGAAGTTGGCGGGCACGCCCATGATCTGGCCGCTGGCCTGGAAGAAATCGCTCACCGCGCGAATGTCGCCGCGGGAGATGACCGGGGCCGCAGCGCCCACGCTAGGACACTCGCGGAGAATGTCTTCATAGTCGCGGTAGGTCAAGTAATACTGGCGGAGCGCCGTGAAACTGCCCTGCATGACCGGGGCCCTGGCCGACCAGATGAACAAAACGTTTTCGCCGATCGAATCAAACTGCTTGCGGTTGCCCGAGCGGAATCCTTCTCCCAGTCCGACCAGCAGGAGCAGGGAACCCACTCCCCAGGCAATCCCGAACATAGTCAAAAACGAGCGCAGTTTGTGCGCCCAGAGGGCGCGGAAGGTCTGACCGACAATGTCGAGGATGAGGCGCACGTTACTGGACTATTATACGGTGCGGGAGATGCGTTGTTTCCGGCTCTGGACGCCGACCTTGTGGCGCCTCTACGAATGACGGCACGCTATCGCGCCTGATGCCGTTCTTCTTGGACGTCCCAAACGCCGATTTGTTTGACTCCGCGTGACCCGGTCGGGCGCAGCGGCTGGGGTCCAAGGTCCGAAGTCAGGTCCGCCTTTCGATTTTCGTACCGAATCGTGCGCGAGTTGGTTATTCTCTAGCGGGATGACGACTCTTGCCCTTAGCGAACTCCTCGGTGCCACGGTGTATGACCCGTCTGGCGCGTCTGGACGGGTTCGCGAGGTGACGCTGGCTCCGCAGGAAGACCGTTCCCGGATCTCCGCCCTGATCGTGAAAACCAAGTCAGGCAACCGCATCGTTCCATTTACTGCCGTGTCGGCGATCAACGGCGGCATTCGAACCACAACCGCTGCGGCAGAGTGGCCCGCCGTCAACGGCACCGAAGGCCTGTTTCTGTTGGAACGTGACCTGCTTGACCAGCAGGTGATCGATATCAACGGACGAAAAGTGGTGCGCGTCAACGATGTCGACCTGCACGTCGATGCCCTGAAAGACAAGGATGACCATCCCGTGCTTCGCGTTCATTCGGTCGATGTGGGAGCGCGCGGCGCTATTCGGCGCTTGCTGCGCGGCGTCGCGCCCAAGCTGGCCTTGCACGTGCTCCTGGATAGAATCCCTCCCCGCAGCATTCCGTGGAATTTTATCGACGTAATCGAGACCGATCCGGCCCGCCGGGTAAAACTGAAAATTTCGTACGACGGCCTCGCCAGCCTCCACCCCGCTGACATCGCCGACATCGTGGAAGATCTGGCCCCCGATGAGCGCCGGGCCGTGTTCCAGACGCTGGACGAAGAGACCGCCGCCGAAGCCCTCGAAGAGGTCGAGCCCAAGGTTCAGAAGTCCATCGTGGAGTCGCTCGATTCCGGCCGGGCCGCCGACATTGTCGAAGAGATGGATCCCGACGCGGCCGCCGATCTGCTGGGCGATCTACCCGAAGAGCGGACCGAACAAATCCTGGTGCGGATGGAACCTGAAGCCCAGCAAGACGTCGTCGAACTGCTCGAGCACCGGGAAGAGACCGCCGCTGGCCGCATGACCACCGAGTTCCTTGCGTTGCCCGTGTCGGCCACCGTGCAAAATGCCATCGATTCCATGCGCGAATTCGAAGGCGGAGTGGAGGCCGTCAGCACCATCTACCTCGTGGGTTCTCAAGGAACCCTGGTGGGTGCGGTTCCACTGGCGAGACTCGTGCTCGCTTCGCAGTCCACTCCAATGCTATCGCTCACGCAGGAGCCCCTGGTCCTGACCCATGAGGGGGTCGAGGAAAACGAAGTGGCGGAATTGTTCGACAAATACAACCTGCAGACCCTGCCCGTCGTGGATGAGCACAACAAGCTGACGGGCGTGATCACCTCGGACGACGTGATCAGCATGTTGCGAGCAAAGCTGTAAGGAAAAGGGAAGCATCCAAGGTCTGGGCTACCGTCCATCGAAGAAGTTTGGGGGAAGACCGCGTGAGAACATTTGCCTTGTGCCTGGATTTGTCCTCGAGACGGATCGTTGCATTCGTACTGATCACCGCCTGTCTGATCGTCGGCTGCGCGCGGCGGATGTCCGCTCAGAGCGCCATGACTTGCCATCCCATTAGCCAGCGGGAGGCGGCCGCCCCCGAAACTTTGCCACCACCTCAGAAACTCGCCGGCATCGGAAATGCCCACATCCGCATCACCGCCTCGCCGGAGGCGCAAATGTGGTTCGATCAGGGTCTGAACCTGCTGCATGACTTTTGGGATTACGAGTCGGTTCGCGCCTTCGAGCAGAGTGTGCGCGTCGATTCGCAGTGCGCTATGTGCTATTGGGGGATCTACCATGCGGAGAGCTTTGCCCACAGCAACTCGAAATACTACGCGAACCAGGCGCTGACGAAGGCGGTCAATCTCAAGGGCCGCGCCAGCAAAGCGGAGCGGTTATACATCGAGGCGGCCGCCGCCGCTGCCGAGAAATCCGAAAAGTCCGAAAAGAAAGAAAAGAAAAACAAGAGCCCGCGGGAGTCCGAGGAAGTTCAAATCTACCGCAAGCTCGTCAAGAGCAATCCTAAAGACCTGCAGGCCAGACTTTTTCTCGCGGAAGCGCTCACGAACGGCTACGACGATAACGGCCAACCGCGCGCCGGTCAGAAAGAAGCCCTCGCGATTCTGCAAGCTGTCCTAAAGGAGGACCCGGACAACTCGGCGGCGAATCACTACTGGATTCATGCTGTTGAGGCCAGTCCTCATCCCGAGCAGGCCTTGCACAGCGCCGAAATTCTCGCCCGCCTCGCGCCCACCTCAGGACACATGGTCCACATGCCGGGCCACATCTTTTATCGCACCGGCGACTACGCCCGCGCGAAAGAATCCTTTGCGGCCTCCGTGAAGGCCGATGAGCAGTATATGCAGGCGCAGCATGTGCAAGTCGACGATGACTGGAACTACGTGCACAACTTGATGTACGCCATCGCTAACCTCCTGGAAGCCGGCGAATTCAACCAGGCCAGCGCGCTGTCGGCCAAACTGAAGGACGCACGCGGCGAACTGGAAAACACGTTGTATCCCTGGTCGTCGCGCGACTCGATGTCGCGCCTCGACCCTCGCCTTCCCGCCGCACTCCGAACCGCGGATTGGACCGCGGCTCTGACCTTGCTGCAGCCTGTCGATCCGCCGACGTCTTTGCCGAATCTTCAGTTTCTAGCGCGGCAGTTGACGCAGTTCGCTCTCGGCATGCAGGCTCTCGATCAGCACGATCCATCGCGCGCAGAAGCAGCCTCGGCACAGTTCGATGCCGAGTTGTGGCGGATTTCTAACCGGCTCAAAGACGAAGCGGACGCCAAAGCCAAAAAGAAAGAAAAAGAAAAAGACAAGGACGAGGAGAAAGACAAGAAAGCGGCGGACTCCTCTCCTCCCAAACTACAGCTGATGCCAGACGCTTTGCCCGATCCCCTGGTGCGAAACCTATCCGTCATGTCTCTGGAACTGCGCGCTGGCCTGCTCATGGCAAAGAAGCTCACCGACGACGCGAAAAAGCTCTACACACAGGCCGCGCAGGAAGAAAAAGCGTTGGGATACCGCGAGCCTCCCGCCTACATTCGGCCGGTGGGCGAAACGGAAGCGGCGGCATTGCTGGCCGCATCCGACTGGACTGCCGCAAAGACCGCGTACAAAGACGCACTGGTCGAGCGGCCGCGTTCCGGCTTCCCGCTTTACGGCATTGCCATGGCTAGCGAGCAGGCAGGCGACGTCCCCGCTGCCACCGCCGAGTACGCGGACTTCTTGGCGGCGTGGAAATCGGCAGATTCCAACCTCCCGCAACTCGTTCACGCGCGCTCCTTCCTGGCCTCGCACAACGCAAGCTCATCCGGTCAATAGCCAGTGAGTCTCGCGACGCCCGCCGCCCAAGGACTGAATCCAGCCCCGCACCAACTCCGCCATCCCTAATTCCACATTCCGAGCACTTTTTGTTTGGCCAGACTCACCGTCGGCGTTTATCCTGTGGCGTCGTTGCACCCGCAGTCGGCTTCATCCCTATGTCAGCGAAAAGCGCGCATGAGATTTCTGAGACGTTGGAAGATCCGGATCCTACTCTTCTTTGCCGTAGTCGGGCCGGGTTTTATTACCGCGAACGTCGACAACGATTCTGGCGGCATTTTTACCTACTCCGACGCCGGCGCACGATTCGGACTTCATCTGCTTTGGACCATGATCCCGATCACGTTTGCCTTGATCGTGGTACAGGAAATGTGCGCCCGCATGGGCGCAGTGACCGGCAAGGGCCTTAGCGATTTGATCCGGGAAGAATTTGGTTTCCGGATCACGTTTCTGATGATGATCGGAATTCTGATCATCAATTTCGGGAACATCCTCACCGAATTTATCGGCATCGCCACCAGTTTGGGATTGTTTGGCTTCTCCAAGTTCATCACCGTGCCAGTGTGTGCCGTGATTGTGTGGTTAATCGTGGTTAAGGGCCAGTACAAGAGCGTCGAAAAGGTTTTCCTCGCGGCGTCATTTTTCTACGTCACTTACATTGTGGCCGGGGTCCTGGCCAAGCCCGCCTGGTTAGACGCGGCGCGCGCGACCATCAACCCGCCGGCCATGCACGATTTTCGTAGTCAGGCTTATCTGTTCGGTGTGATCGGATTGGTGGGAACAACGATCGCTCCATGGATGCAGTTCTACCTGCAGTCCTCGATCGTTGAGAAGGGCGTAACCAAGCGGGGGTACAACGCTTCCCGCCTTGACGTGATTGTGGGCTGCATCTTCACCGACGTTGTGGCCTGGTTCATTATTGTGGCCTGCGCGGCGACGCTTTACGTCCACGGATTCCGCAACATCAATACGGCGGCCGACGCGGCGCAAGCTCTGCGCCCCTTGGCAGGAGACTATACCTACATTCTGTTCGCCGTTGGATTGTTCAACGCGTCGCTATTCGCCGCGTCGATCCTGCCGCTCTCGACCGCCTACACCGTTTGCGAGGGACTGGGTTTCGAGTCCGGCGTGGGAATGAAGTTTGGCGAGGCGCCGGCGTTCTACTGGCTCTATACCTTTTTGATTGTGGCCGGCGCGGTTTTGGAAATGTTGATCCCGGAAGCACGTCTGATCCGAATCGCCCTGCTCTCGCAAGTATTGAATGGGGTTGTCTTGCCCTTTGTGCTGGTATTCATGATCCTGCTCATCAACAAGAAAGACTTGATGGGCGAGTATGTCAACACGCCTCTGTTTAACGTAGTTGCGTGGCTGACCACCGGAATCATGATCATTCTGAGCCTGGGATACTTCTGGACGATCTGGGCAGGAGGAGGGGGATGAGAAGGACTCGATAAGATCGCTGGGTGCCCGATTTCTCGCGCGTCGCTGGCCCGAGAAGTGGGGATTTTGTCCCTAGATGAGTTTCCCCGCAGCTAAATCCCTCACCAGTGTCAGGTCGGCTTCCAAAAAGTCAAACTTCGGCAGGTCCTTCGGCGCGGCCCACTGGATGTCACGAAAAATGCGGTTCTCGATTTCTCTCTGATAGTCGCGTACAACAAAGAAGCGAAGCTCTACCATGCCGCCGTTCGGGTACTCGTGCTGAATGCGTTTGACCTCGTCCCCGATCGTCGCCAGGATTCCGAGTTCTTCTTCCAATTCGCGGCGCAGCGCGTCGCGCGGCTGTTCCCCTTCTTCAATCTTTCCCCCGGGAAACTCCCACTTCAGCGGCATGGTCTGGTGGCGCGTGCGCTGGCACACCAGCAGCTTGCCATCTTGTACGATCAGGCCCGCGACCACGCGTTTCATATCTTCGACACATCCGGCTCGGGCACGCCGGCAGTTTGCAGCGCGCTGGCCACGGGATCGACGCAACTCGTGAAAGTGAACGCGAACGCCGCAACGCCCGCGGAACAACGCAGTTCCAGTTCGTGCTCGCCGAACTCGTGATTGTCCACCAGAAAATACATGCGCGCCGAGTCGACCACCAAATAGCTCTCTTCGTCGCCTCCGTTCGCAGCGGGGCGGAAGCGCGTGTCTCGGGTCGATTGTTTGCGGGTCAGCGGTTTGCCGTCCTGCAGTATGACCACCTCGGCTGCGGCGGCGTGGGGAGAAGCCATGACCAAGTTTACGGCGGACGCTTCGTATTTCAATCGCAAAGTGTGAGGCCCGTTTTCCACCGCCTCGAAATACTCGGCCGTCGATGCCCAGCGCCCGTCAGCGTAGAAAAGATTCTCTTCCGGCTTCCCGGCGAAGACATAGTCGCCAATCGCATCTTCCTTGAACCCTCCTTCATTGCCGATCCGCCCACGCCGGTTTCCCAGGTAAAGTTCGCCCGACGCCCGGTAACAGACCGCGCCCACATGATCTTCCTCGCGCACAGGCTCCAATAAGGCCGGCAGTTCGATGTTGGGATCAATCTCCCGCAGCAGCTCCTGAATCACCTGCTCGCACTCCCCATACCCACCTTCGCCGAAGTGGCCGAAGCGAAGGTATCCGTCGTTATCTAGCAGGTATTTCGTCGGCCAGTAACGATTCGCAAATGCCTTCCAGATTTCGCGGTTGCTGTCGATCACGATTGGGTAAGTGAGCCCGAACTCCCGCACCCCGCGCTCCACATTCGACTCATATTGCGCGAAAGTAAACTCCGGCGTGTGCACGCCGATCACGGTCAGGCCTCTATCCCGGTAGCGCTCGTGCCACGCCTGCACATAAGGCAACGTGCGAATGCAGTTCACGCAGGTGTAATCCCAAAAGTCGACCAGCACAACGCGCCCGCGCAACTGCCGGAAACTGAGTGGGCTCGAATTCAGCCACACCCGCCCGATCTCCGGCGCGCGCACCTTGCCCTTTTCCACCCTCATTCTTTGACTTTCATTCTCGACGATTGATGATTGACGATTATTGTTCGGAGGCTTCCAGTTTCTTGCCCACGAGTATGGCGCAATACTGCACCAGTTCCTGATGTTCAGACGTGAAAGCCGCCGGAAAGTGGCTGTCAATATCCAACTCGCCCACAACCTTGCCATGCACAAACACGGGCACGACAATCTCCGACTTGGTTTCGAGTGAACACGCCAGGTACCGGGGATCTCTGCTGACATCGTCGACCACAACCGTCAGCCCGCTGGATGCGGCCGCCCCGCAAATCCCCTGGTTGAGCGGAATGCGCGTGTGCGGCGTCATGGCGCCCTCGAACGCACCCAGCACCAGCATGGGCGGCTGGGCTCCGGGTTCGAGCAAGTAAAAACCCACCCAGTTGTATTTCAGCATGCGATCGTGCAGCAGTTTCACCATCGCCTGCATGAGTCGTTGAGCGGTGGGCAAACTCTCCGCTAGCCCGTCGATCTCGCTGCGGACTTCTTCGATTCTCCCGGCCACGGCCATGAATGAAATCTTAACTCACCCCACCGAATTCCCGGCAGGGGAAGCGGGAACCCCGGTAATCTGCCGGATTCCTTTCGTGCTGGGGAACAATTCGGGATGAATCGCGAAGGCCAGAGCCTCTAAACCGCGCAGCAGCGTGGGCGCGGGCGTGTTCAGAAACTCGTCCCGAATACAGAAGATGCGTCCCGAACGCGCCGCGGTCGTCCCCTGCCAGCCCCGCTCCGCAATGATCTTTTCCAGTGGCACGCGGTCTCCCGCACCGCACCATGCGGCGATGATCACCTCGGGATCGAGCCGCCGGATATCTTCGACCGAGGCCTGTGTGCCAGCAGTCGCCACGAAATCCCCGCCAGCTGCCCCCACCAGTTCGGCCACCCATCTCTGCGAAGCGATCAAGGGCTTGCCCCATTCCTCACACCAGACCCTGGGCCGCGCGCTGGCCGCATTCCGGGCGCGGGCGTGGATCTGGCCGATGTCGCGCTGCGTGGCGGCGATCAATTCTTCTCCTCGATCTAGCGCTGCGACCGCCCCAGAGATCGTCGCGATGTCCGTATAAATGTCCGCCAACGTCTTCGGAGCCAGTCCGAGAAACCGCACCCCCGCCCTGAGGATGTCGCTGACCGCTTTTTCCTGGTAGGGAACAGCCGCGATCACCAGATCCGGCTTCGCAGCCACGATTTGCGCCGTATCGGCAGTCCAGGAGTCGGCCAGGATCACGCGCGAGCCGTCAGCAACTGCGGGTACAACGTCCACGCAATAGCGCGTGCAGGCCACCACGCGTCCCAGTTCGCCAATGCCGTCGAGAATGACGGTCGCGCTCGGCTGCAGGCAGGCGATGCGGCGGGGAGTATGCGCGCTCGGCATGGTCGAGTCTACGGTTCGCTCTGCGGTTTGACCTGGCGCAAAGCGGCCGAAAGCGTGTCCAAAGCCAGTTGCGCCGCGTGCGTCGAAGCTTGCGGCAAGCCGCCCACCGCCGCGATCAGGGTTTCGCGATGCAGAGATCGAATTTCGTCCACAGTCTGCCCCGTCACCAGTTCGGTCAATGCCGATGCGCATGCCATCGAAGGCACGCATCCCTTGGCCTTGAATCGAATTTCCGCAATGCGCCCCGAATCGATCTTCAAAGTCAGACGAAGCACATCCCCGCACGCCGGGTTCTCAATCTCCGCCGTCGCGTCAGGGCGCGGAACGTCGCCGGCGTTGCGCGGATTTTGAAAATGATCGAGCAACTGAGCCGAGTACATGCGGTTCCGATTGTAAATGGCCTGGACGAAGGCTAGCCGCGTGTTCCGTCAGGGAGGTAGATCGTCCAGCCGCGCTGGCGGGCTGCCGCCTCGAGGTCCGGATTGGGATTCACCGCGAACCCATGTTTGGCGAAGGCCAGCATATCGGCGTCCCAGCGCGAATTGCCAAACGCCGCATCAATCTCCTTCCCAACAACTTCGCGCAGCGCTTTCGGCTTGCCGGCGCCGGACGGAATGCGAAGCAGTCGGTCGGTGATCATCCCGTTCTCAACTTCTACTTTCGTCGCGAGGATATTGTCTTCGCCAATGCCGAACGGCTTCGTCCCCGCGCGAATCACCCATTCGTTCGATGACGAAACCGCCCAGACGTCACAGCCGTTTTCCCGCAGGCGGCTCACCAGTTCTTGCATCTCAGAAAATATCTTGCCGGGGAAGGTGTGCTCCATGAAATCCGATGCGGCCGTCATCATCGCAGCCTCGGTCATTCCTTTGTGCATCGTGACCATCTCGCCGCACATGTCGTCTTCGCTGACCTTGCCCGCCTTGTATTCGGCGTGACGGGCGCGCATGGCTGCGCCAACGTCAGCCGAAACGATACCTTCCCGGACTTCCCAGTCGAAGAACGTTTCCCCGGCGTCGCCGGACCAGAGTGTGCCGTCGCAATCGAACGCCGCTACTCGCGGCTTCAACCGCAGAACCGACTCAAGAAACTCGTGCTGGGAAGGAGTTATTGCGCGCGCCCCGGAAGTCTTCATGCACCTCGACGATAACGTGCGGAAACCGAAATGTGCAAACGGTGCTGCTAATGCCTCGCCAGCAAAGCAGCGTAGTCCTCCGGAGTGTTGACATTCAACGCCACGAACGGATCGCGCACCTCGACATACCGGATGTGCTCTTGATACCGATGCTCGACGTCGCGGGCACTGGCCGTTGCCGATGCCTGGAGAAAAACTTCAATCAACTCACGGCCCACGAGGTAAGGATGCCCGTGCTGCCCGGAAAACTCCGGCACCACCGCCCAGACATTCTGCGGGGCCGAATCGAAGGCATCCCTCAGAAGCTGCACGGTCGCCGTACTGACCGGCGGCCGGTCCACCAGGGTGATGACCGCGGCGTCGCGCCCACGGTTGAGCACTTCATGCAGTCCCACTTGCAGCGAACTGAACTGCCCGCGGCTTGGGTCAGGATTGCTGACGACCGACGCTCCGTTGGCATAGGCAATCGGCGCCAGGGCCGTCTCGTTCCTGCCCGCGACAATGACTACGAAGTCGGTGGCGAGCATCAGCGAACGAATCGTCGCCGATAGGAAGGTGTCCTTCGAGGGCGGCTGTCCCTCGAGCTGCGGCGGCCAGGGGAGCAGGGCTTTGTCCGTCCCCATGCGCGAGGATTCGCCCGCGGCCAGAATTACGCCCGCAAAACTCGGAGACCGCGCCATGTGCGGACGATAGCAGAAAGCGAAGGGAAAGTCAGTGAGCAGCCGCTCATGTAGCGACAGCCGCCCTGGGCCGTCCGGTCGAACGAAGGTTGACCCGCTCGTAGGTCAGCAGTCGAAAAGCAGCTACGGAGCCTCAGAGGTCGCGCTCACCGCCTTCCACCACTTCGGTGGCAGAGTCTGAACTCGCTTCTTCCCGCGCTCCCTTGAACCAGCTCAAATGCGGAAGCGCGGAACTCGCATGTCGACGCACCGCGATTAACTCCGCGGTTATGGCGACGGCAATCTCCTCCGGCGTGACGGCCCCAATATCCAGCCCCACCGGAGCGTGCACCCGGTCGAACAGATCCGCGCGCACGCCCTCTTTCTGCAACGTCTTGAAAATCTCGATCACTTTGCGCTTCGACCCAATCATGCCTACGTAGCGCGCCTGGGTCTGCACCGCCCAGCGCAGAATACGCATGTCATCGCGGTGTCCGCGGGTCACGATCACGATATAAGAAGCCTCGTTCGGATCGAGAGTCTTCAGAGCCTCGTCAAAATCAAGCGCGTAGACTTCTCGAGCCGCAGGGAATCGTTCCTTGGTTGCGTATGATGACCGGTCGTCGGTCACGGTCACGTCGAATCCAGCGTTCGCCGCCGTATGGCAAAGGTTGAAAGCCACATGACCAGCGCCGAAAATATAAAGTAATGCTGGAGGTAAAATTGGCTCCACGAAAACTTCCAGCGTCCCGCCGCAGACCAGGCCCGTGTCGTACTTCGGGTCCTGGTTCAAGTCAAACTTTAAGGTTCGCGGCTTCTCCGATTCCATCACTTCGCGCGCCGCCTGCCAGACGTCGGCCTCCACACATCCTCCGCCAATCGTGCCTACAATCGACCCGTCATCGCGCACGAGCATTTTCGCGGTCTTGAACGAAGGGATCGAGCCGCGCACGTTTACGATGGTGGCTACAGCCCCGCGGCGTCCTCCGCGGCGAAGCTCGACGATCTGTTCGTAGATATCGAGGTTCATCAGGATGGTCGCACGGCGGAGCATAGCGCGGGCCGGTATATATCGCCAAATATTTTTTTATACCCTTGAGCTAAGATACTTGCTTTGTGAGAGTTGCGAGGGCCGGGTATGCCCTGTTCCCGGCAAAATCCTGAGCGCCAAGGAGTTACATGCAAAATATTGCGGAATAAGGAGTTAGATTGAGTGCTGTTGTTAGTTTCGAAGGGAAGGAAACGGTATCGCCGGGGGCTAAACACGACTACATCCATTATATCAACTTGAGCTAGGTCTCGCGGGACGGGGAGGGACTATAGTCTCTTTCGGAGCAATGGGTTAGCGTTGTCAAGACGTTTTTAGCTTGACAGGCGACGAGCTGTGGAAAAATTCGGGTTGGGGGGTGGGCGATTGAGAGGGTGTGAGGGCAGCGCGCGAAGATTACCACAACGAGGATGACAGCGAAAATGCCGAACTGGGGTAGTTCAGGTGCGAACAAATCTTTGGCGGGCTTTCCAGTACATCGCGACCAGTCCGGAGCCGACCAGCAGCCACGTGCCGGGCTCAGGAACTTCTCCACCGCCCCCGCCTCCGCTGCCGCAAGGATTCCCCTTCCCCTTCTTGCCCGTGCCGCCTTCGGTGACACCGTCCTTCGGTTTCTTTCCGCCGACGCCGCAAACGCTGGGAAGCGGCGGCGGAGCGATCGGAGTCCAGCCTCCGCTGCCGAACGGATCATACAAACTCAACGGCGGAGCCGGTCCCAGCCCAGGCAGCCCGGGACGATTCAGCAATGCAGACTGGAACGGGGCTGGAGGACTTACGAAGGCTGTACCCGTCGCGGGATGCTCCGGCTCGTCAAACTTCGCGGCCGGCGGCTCAGACCGGGAAGTCGCCTGCTGCGGAATTTCTTCCACGCGATTCGCACAGCGCGAGCGCGCGGTGATCTTGCCATCGGTGATCACGGTCTCGCCCTTCTTGAGGCTCACTCGATGCCGCGTCCAATAGACCTTGTTCCCGATGCGATACGAAATGTAAGCAGTACGCGCCAAAACCAGCCGCACCACTCGGGCGTGGTCGTAATCGAATCCCGCATAGTGGGCCGCGACCACCGGATCGTGTTCCGCCGCCCACTTCAACTCGGCCACGTTTCTCACTCCGCCCCGCACCACCGAGTAGGGATACACCGGCCGGTTCTCCATCTGGCGCAACGATTCCTGCTGGGTGAGCAACAGGATGTTCCGGCTGGCCTCGACCGACGGACGATCGGGCTCGGCAGATTTCGACGCTCGGAAAAGAGAGGGGCTCAGATATTGAAGCGCAACCGAGGCCAGCCCGATCGCGAGACCGACACAGAACACAACCAACAGGACGCGCCGAACGTGGCGATTCCGGCGATGGCGGCGGGTTCTGCGACGCCGCACCACTCTCTCGGCCTTCCCCGGTTCCGGCTGATTCGACAACTTCGGGCCTACCTTTGAAGATCGGTCCTGTTTGGCTTTAGACCGCGGTACACTTCGCCACACTCCACAAATGCAGTTCGAGGGCCATCACCGGGCGCTTAACCTTCACAAAACGCGGAAGATATCGGCTCGGATTGCCACCATGCTAACAGACAGTGCAGCCCTTTGCACAAAATATGTCCGGGCCAGGGTGAGCGCGTCCGACGATCGGTGACCTTCACACCCGTGGGACTCACCCTGGGCCGCGGCTTTCGGCGCAAGAGCCTAGTCAGCGCAATACCTCCGTGTACTGCTGGCGAAGTCGTCCGCCCCGTCCTTTCCAGGTTTGGGTGCCGTCTTGCAAACGAGGGCATCGGAAGATTGCAAGTCCGCTTTCGCATTAAAGAATCCTAAGTGCGTCTCGGAGCCAAAGGAACGGCCCAAAGGAAGGCGCAAGGTGCACCCACAATCGACGGCATGCTCAAGCGGCAACGCCTCCATGCCGACTATCTCAATGAGGGCGCTCGGTTGCCAGCGCGCAGCGAGAGCCGTCCGTGAGGCCCGCTTCCCGGCCAATCCCGGCGATAGCCGAATGGTAATTTCCGCCCCGGGCTTAGGAGAGCAAGTTTGAGTTCAACTCCCAAACTTACGCCAGAGCGAACCGATCAGCCCCCCGATTTGTCGGTGGGACTAGTCCAGGACAGCCTGCGTAAGACCGCAGAAGAAGCTCTGCAGCGCAGCGAGGCCGTGTTTCACACCATCGCCGAAAATTTGGGCGACCTGATCACCATCGTCGAATACCCCGGAATGCAGACCCTCTACGTCAGCCCCACTTATCCCAAGCTCCTGGGATATTCGGTGGAGGAACTTCAAAATCGGAGTTCGCTCGAAGTCGTTCACCCTGACGACTTGCCCGCCCTTCGCCAGGCTGTCGAGAGGATGGCTCTGGAGGGAGAAGACGGAAACATCGTGACCGTGCGCCTGCGCCACAAGAACGGCGAATGGCGGCATGTGGAGGCGCATCGCTGTAGTCTGCGCAATAGTCGGGGCGAACTGGAACGCATCGTCGCAATTTCGCGCATCATTGACGATCGAGTCCTGGCCCAGCAGAAACTCAAAGAGCGGGAAGATCGGCTTCAACTGCTGCTCGATTCGACCGCCGAGGCCATTTACGGGCAGGATTTGCTCGGCAAGTGCACCTTCTGCAACCAATCTCTTTTGCGCATGCTGGGTTACCCGGATGCCAGTTCCGTGCTGGGAAAAAATATGCACGAACTCATTCACCACACCCGGGCCGACGGATCTCCCTACCCGCGCGAAGAATGCCCCATCCTGAATGCCTTCCGGAAACCTAGCGGGGCGCACGTCGAGGACGACGCAGTGTGGCGCTCCGACGGCGCCTGCGTGCCCGTGGAATCGCGGTCGTATCCGGTGATGCAGGACGGCAAGATTGTCGGCAGTGTGGCGACGCTGGTCGACATCACCGAACGAAAAGCGAGCCAGGAGGCTTTGCGCCGGGCGCACCAGGAAGCCGAGTTATTCATCAACTCGGTGCCCTCGATTCTGATCGGAATCAGCCGCGATTCCCGCATCAAACGCTGGAACCTGGCCGCGGCCAAAGTGTTTGGTCTGGCCAAGGCCGACGTGGCGGGAAAGCCCCTGGCGGCATGCGGCATTCGCTGGGTGCGACCCGATATCCAGGCGGAGTTCGATTCCTGGTGTGCCGGCCGGGAATTGCGGCGCATCGAGACGCTTCCCTTCGTGGTCGATGGCGAGACCCGATTCCTGGGCCTGACCTTGAATTGGATCAGCGCTCCCGAGGAAGGCATCGATGAGCTGCTGATTATCGGCTCCGATGTGACCGAGCGCGAACTTCTCGGCCAGCAGTTGCGGCAGGCGCAAAAACTTGAGGCGATTGGCCAGTTGGCCGCCGGCATCGCTCACGAGATTAATACTCCCACCCAGTACGTGGGCGATAACACCCGCTTCCTGCAGGAATCCTGGCCCTCGTTCAACGAACTCCTGGCGGTTGCCAGGGAAATAAGACAAGAAGGCGCAACCGCTGCGATCTCGTCTCCGACTCTGCAGAAATTCGACGCCCTGGTGCAAGCCGCGGACTTCGAATACCTGCAGACGGAGATTCCGCGGGCCATCGAACAGTCCCTCGACGGCATTCAGCGGGTGACCAAGATCGTCCGTGCGATGAAGGATTTTTCGCATCCCGGATCGGAAGAAAAGAATTCGATTGACCTCAACAAGACAATCGAGACCACCATCACGGTGGCGCGCAACGAGTGGAAGTACGTTGCCGAACTGGAAACCCACTTTGACCCTCAACTGCCCCTGGTGCTCTGCCACGCCGGCGAGCTCAACCAGGTGATTCTCAATCTCCTGGTCAATGCCGCGCATGCCATTACGCAAGCCGTAGGAGACGATTCTCAGCGCAAAGGAAAGATTGTGGTTTCCACCGCGCACGACCAGGACTGGGCCGAGATCTCCATCTGCGATAACGGAGCAGGAATACCGGAAGCTGTGCGTTCGCGGGTGTTTGAGCCGTTCTTTACCACCAAACCGGTGGGAAAAGGGACCGGCCAGGGATTGGCGTTGGCCCACACCGCCATCGTCCGGCGGCACGCCGGCAAGTTATGGTTCGACTCTGCACTGGGAAAAGGAACCACGTTCTACATTCGGCTGCCCTTGGGACAGGCGGCGGAAGCGTCCTAGCGTCCCCATGACCAGACGAGTCTGACCGGACGAATATGACCAGACGAATTTTATTTGTCGATGACGAACCCATGGTGCTGAGCGGACTGCAGCGCAGCCTGCGCCCCATGCGCTCGGAATGGGAAATGGTTTTTGCGGCGGGCGGCAACGAAGCCCTGGCCGCCATGGACCAGCAGTCCTTCGACATCATCGTTACCGACATGCGCATGCCAGGGATGGACGGTGCGCAACTGCTGGAAGAAGTGCAGAAGCGCTCTCCTCTCACTTTGCGCATGGTGCTCTCCGGACAATCGGACCGTGAGACCATTCTGCGCTCGGTAAATCCCGCGCATCAGTTCATCTCCAAGCCTTGCGAGGGCGAAGAGCTGAAATCCCGCCTCATCCGGGCTTTCGCCCTCAAAGATCTTTTGCAGAATCCCGGTCTGCGCGGGTTGGTCTCTAAGCTCGATAACCTGCCGAGTCTGCCCGCCGCTTACCTGGAACTCACCGAGGAGTTGCGCCGGCCGGATCCCGATCTGCGCAAGATCGACGAACTGATCGGCGCCGATATGGCCATGACCGCCAAAATCCTGAAGTTGGTCAACTCGGCTTTCTTCTGCCTGCCCTGCGTAATCTCGGGCGCATCGCACGCCGTCAAACTCCTCGGCTTGGACACGCTTCGTACCCTGGTACTCACGGCGCATGTATTCGAGCAATTTCAGAGCTCGCTGCTGACCGCGGAGGAAGTTCAGCAGATGTCCGACCACTCCCTGGCAGTCAGCAATAGTGCCCGGAAGATCGCGCGTTTTGAACATGCCGACCAGCCGACCCAGGAGGGGGCGTTCACTGCCGGGCTGTTGCACGATGCCGGAAAGCTCATTCTGGCCTCCACTCTTTCACAGCAGTACCGGCAGGTGCTGGAGTACAAGGAAAAAGCCAACATCGGGCTGTATGCCGCGGAACACGAAATGCTGGGCTGCACCCACGCCCAGGTGGCCGCCTATCTGTTTGGCTTATGGGGCCTGCCCGGCACGATTGTGGAAGCAGTGGCGTGGCATCACGAGCCTGGCGGCAGCTTGAGCGTGAAGTTCTCCCCGGTGGCTGCGGTGCATGTGGCCAGCGCCTATCACGATGCAAAAAACAGCTTGCGGCTGCGGGATCGAACCCCGGTCGACGCGACCTTCCTGGCCAATATCGGTTGCGCCGAACGAGAACAGGTCTGGCGCAAACAGTTCGATACCGAAGGGCGATGACTGCAAAGCGATTGCAGAAAATCGAAGGGAAAGAGGAGCATCATGGCTGAAAAAGTTCTTCTCGTAGATGACGACAGCAACATCCTTGACGGCTATCGGCGCAGCTTGAGCCGCGAATTTCTGATGGAAACCGCCCTGGGCGGCCCACAGGGCCTGGAACTCGCCACCAACAACGGACCCTACGCCGTCGTGGTGTCCGACATGCGCATGCCCGGCATGGATGGCGTTCAGCTTCTCAGCAAAATCAAGGCGCTCTCGCCCGACACCATCCGCGTCATGCTGACCGGCAACACTGACATGGATACTGCCATCAACGCCATCAACGAAGGCAGCATCTTTCGTTTCCTCACCAAACCCTGCACCAAGGAAGTGATGGGGAAGACCCTGACTGCGGCGCTGTTGCAGTACCGGCTGGTCACGGCCGAAAAACAGCTTCTGGAACAAACCCTGAGCGGGAGTATTCAGGTTCTGACCGAGGTGCTCAGCCTGGTCAATCCCGCCGCCTTCGGCCGCGCCGAGCGCGCTCGGCGCTATATCCACCGCATCGCGATCGCGATGAAGCTGGGAAACCCCTGGCAATACGAGGTTGCCGCCATGATGTCGCAACTGGGTTGCGTCACTCTGGCCCCGGAAACCATCGCCGCCGTCTACAAGGGCGAGAAGCTGTTACCCAACGAGCAGGCCCAGTATGACTCCCACCCCAGTGTGGCCTATGCTCTGCTCTCGAAAATTCCCCGTCTGGAACCCATCGCGTGGATGATCGAGCACCAGAACCAGTCCGTCCCTGAGACCGCCGCCTCTCAGGTGGGTCCGGACATGCGCACGGGAGCGGAAATACTGCGTCTTATCCTGGCCTACGAGCAACTCATTCATAAGGGAAATTCGCGCACCGAGGCGGTGCACCAGCTCAGCCGCCAAAACCCCAACTTCAGTCCAGAGTTTTTCCAGGCACTGGTGGTATTGGATCCCAACGCCGAAGAAGGGGAAATCCGCAGCTGCCGCATCGACGAGCTCGTGCCCGGCATGATCGTTCAACAGGAGGTCCACAGCCATGATGGAGGGCTGGTGGTTTCCAAAGGTCAGGAAGTTACTTCCACAGTCATTTCCAAGCTCAAGAATTACCAGGCCCGGCGGGTGATCGCCGCAAGCGTGACCGTCTCGATGCCCACTACCACGCTGGCCTTCGTGAAGGGCGCCTCGTAGATGGATGTGTTCATCTCCGCATGCGTCGATTCATCCCACCACCTGGTATTCCGTCTGCACCAATCCGCTGGCATAGGCTTGGCTCTTTACATGACGGAGCCGGACATCGCGCGGCAGTGTCCCGAAAAGAGGAATCCCATCGCCAATCAGGACCGGCACTCGGGTGATGATGAGCCGTTGAATGAGGCCGGCGCGCAGGAAACGTTGAATTGTGATCCCGCCGTCAATGTAGAGGTTGCGGGCGCCGCTCTCTTCGAGTTTTACAACGATCGCAGCCGGATCCCCCGCCATCTGCTCCACGATGCCTCCGCGCACCGCCGAGAAGTCAACCGGCCCGCTGCTCAGCACCACAACCCGCTTACTCCCGTACGGCCAGGCCGGATACGCTAACACAGTGTCAAAGGTCTTGCGACCGATCACCAGCGCGTCGATAGTTGCCATGAACTCTTCGTAGCCGTGGGGTTCACCACCGCCGGGCGGCAGGAAATCAAGACTGCCGTTCGCCCGCGCAATAAATCCGTCTACGCTGATCCCGATAAAAACCGATGCTGGCATAGTTAGCGTCTCCACCGCCGAAGTTCCGGACGTCCTCGAAAAGCCGTGACTCAGCTTCAAAAAGGATAAGGCGATAATACTAATGATTATTCGGTCGACTGCAGGGAAGTGAAAGATTTGGTGGAGCTAGTCGGGATCGAACCGACGACCTCATCGTTGCGAACGATGCGCTCTCCCAGCTGAGCTATAGCCCCTCGTATGGGTTGGATGGTCGACTGCTCAAGTATTTTATCAGCGATCCAGAATCGGCACCAACCGGATCCGCACCCGGCGCGGGCGTTCCCACAGGTATCTCGTCGCGAACCCTCCTCAAAAACCCCTTGACGAAATAGCGTCACCTGCGTCTAACTAGCATTAAGCTTTGACGGCAAGCCACTTTCTTTCGGAGACTTTTTAAGGATGTTTGCGCAACTGAATCCCGCGACTGCGCGCCGGCAGCGCTGGCTCCGGATGGGTTCGGTTGCCTTCCACGCGCTCGTGCTGGCCTGGGTGCTGCGCGCCCCTGAGCCTCAGCTGCTCAATCCAGTTTCAGTGGCATTGGGGCAGAATGGTAAGTCGGTCACGCGGCTTTACTGGTCCAGCAAGTCGCCCGACGACAGCAGCCACAGTTCTTCCGACGCCGCGACCCAGCGGTACCGCCACCAGCGGTTGGCCCACGAGAAGTTGACGTGGAAGCCCCCTGCTCAACTCGCGAAATTGGCAACACCGCAGACTCCGCTGGCCCCCACGAACGCTGAAGATGGCGCCAAGACGCAGACACTCTCAGCCTTGGGACACGGTGCACCGGCGGGCCCGCGCTATGGAACGCTGGTTGGCGGCCCCTTCTTCGGCAACGAGATTCGGCCTGCGTTGCCAATCGCGACTTTCGATCCGGTTGTCTACCCCTGGCAGTTGCCCGACTATCCGGGCAACGAGGTTATCGAAATCACCATCGACGTACGCGGCGAGATTATCCGCAAGACTGTGCTGCAGAGTCTAGGTCCCGACATCGATACCAAGTGCCTGGCAGCACTCGATAACTGGCGCTTCGAACCTGCGACGCGCAACGGCGCGCCCATCCCCTCCAAGCAGGACGCCATCTTCCCGTTTAAGGCGAGAGGTTAGCTCTAAGCGCTCTGCCCCACCGTCACTTTAAGAAATTTCCCGACAGCTCGGAACTTGCTTTGCAGCCTCGGGTTCAAACAACACGAGAGTCGAAATGCTCTCACCAGAATTAGCAAACAGATTATGAGCGGCGCTCATCCACCATGAATGCTGGCTATCCGGCCCATAGCCACTCCACCCATTTTTGGAGAAAAGTATGACCAATCGCATTCGCTTCGCTTGCGCGCTAACCGTGCTTTGCGCCGCTTTGAGCACGGGCGCGCTCGCATCTTCCATGTATGTCGTCCAGGGAATTGCAGGGCGGAACTACGCAACTTCCACCGACCCCACATTTCCCGTGGATATTCTTTTGAACGACGAAGTTTGCTACGTACATGGCTTACCCTTTGGATCGATCTCCGGTCCACTCACGTTTTTTCCCGGAACCTACGATGTCAAAGTCAGCATCGCTAACACTCTGGCGCCCTGCAGCGAGTCTCCTTTGATCGACCAGACGGTGACTATCGACGCTAAGAGTGATTACTCGGCGGTTCTGACGCTCAACGAAGAGGGCAAGCCCACGTTGTTGACCTTCAAAAACAACTTGTCGCCGGTGGCGGCAAACATGGCCCGGCTCCTGTTTGCGCAAGCGGCAAACTCCCCTGCGCTGCAGGTCATCCTGCAAAACACAACTACCAAGAAGTTGTATACCTACGCGGTAAACCCCGACACTCTGCTGGATGTCAACCTTCCCGCGGATGACTACACGATTGAAATCAACCAGGGCACAACAACTTTGGTTGCTTCCACTCCCCTGCGCCTGTTTTCTCAATCGGCAAACCTGCTCTATGCCATAGGACAGGCCAGCAACGATACGCTCGCGCTTGAAACCAGAACTCTGAGAGACGTGATCTAGCTTCTGCTTCGATTCGATGGGCCGTCCGGGGCGACGGCCCATTTTTACGTGGTCTTTACATCCTTAGAATCTCGCGCCTGCCACCCGCCCGCTATAATTGAAGTGTGAGCGAAAATGCCATCCAGCAAGTCGCATCCGCGGATTTTCCCACCCGCTGGGGTAAATTCCGGATCTACGGTTTTCGCGGGACTTTCGGTTCCGATGGCGCTCGCCGCGTGGAAGAGGCGGTCGCGCTGGTGACCGGGGACGTCAAGTCCGCGCCGCCGCTGGTACGCATTCATTCGCAGTGCCTGACCGGCGACGTTTTTCATTCTCTGCGCTGCGATTGCCGCCAGCAACTCGAACTCTCGCTCTCCTCGATTGCCGAGGAGGGAGCCGGCATCCTGATCTACGAGCAACAGGAAGGACGCGGCATTGGCTTGATGGCCAAGCTGCAAGCTTACGAACTGCAGGATGCAGGACTCGACACGGTCGAAGCTAACGAACGCTTGGGCTTCAAGAACGATTACCGCGACTTCACGCTCCCCGCCGAGATTCTCAAAGCCCTGGGAGTGTTGCGCGTGCGCCTGTTGTCGAACAATCCCGAAAAAGTGGAAGCACTGGAACGCGCCGGAGTGCGGGTGGTCGAGCGCGTCCCCTGCGAAGTGACTCCCAGCCCGCACGCCGAAGAGTATCTCAAGACCAAGAAAGAGAAACTCGGGCATCTGTTCACCTAGAGTTAGCTCCGCGAGTTAGCTCCGCACTTCCGCCGGCACTCTCCGAGCATTTTTTGCGCCGATCATTTTTGCGCCGATCTCCCCGCCGTGTTCTAATGCGCTGTCGGTATGGCCGCCCGTGATTCGGAAACTCGCTCGTCGTCCCCCTTTGCCCTTCTCTGCCTGACCTTGGCGATGGTTGGCGCGGGCTCGATGCTTTATTACCATCTGCGGCTGTTCATGCCTCACGTCGAAAAGGCACAGGCGGCAAAGCATCTTGCGGGAGAGTACTCCTTCGGCAATGATTTCTATCCGATCTGGCTGACGTCGCGACAATGGATTCACGGACGCCAGGATCCCTATGGCCCCGCCCTCACTCGCGAAATTCAAATCGGATTGCTCGGACGCCCTCTCGATTCGCGGCTCCCAACTGATCCTCCAAGCGACTATCGAGCATTCGCCTATCCCGCCTTCACCGACCTGCTGCTCTGGCCGGTAAGCGAGATCCCATTTCGCACTTTGCGGATTGTATGGTGCGTGCTGCTCACCGCTCTGCTGGCCGCAGCGGTCGTTTCTTGGGTGCGGGCGTTGTCGTGGCACGTGAGCGGAGTCTGGCTGGCGATCATGATCCTCCTGACTTTGTGCAGCTACCAGGAACTTGAGGGTCTCTATGCGGGGCAATTGGGACTGCTGGTAGGTTTTCTTCTCGCCGCTTCGGTACTGGCACTGCTTCGGAATCGGCCACTGCTCGCCGGAACCTTGCTGGCCCTGGCCATGATCAAGCCGCAGATGGTGCTGCTCGCCGTCTTATATCTCTTCCTTTGGAGTGCGCATGACTGGCGCCGTCGCCGCCGTTTTGTCGTGGCTTTTGTGGGGACAATGTTCCTGCTGATCGCGGCGTCGCTCGCCGTCTGGCCCGGGTGGATCCAGTCCTGGGTAAACGTGATCGCGGGCTACCCGCGCTATTCCACGCCCCCTCTCGCCAAGGAAGTGCTCGGATCGAGTTTAGGGAGTCACGTAGGCACGCCTTTGATTGCGCTGTTGCTTCTGACAGCGCTGGTGCTGGCCTGGCGAGGTCGTGCCGCCGCCGCCGGGTCTTACGAATTCCGGCTCACCTTGAGCACCTTGCTCGCCCTCACGACCATAACGCTGGTGCCCGGCCAATCTGTTTGCGATCATGTAGTCCTTTTGCCGGGGATTTTCTTGCTGGCCTGCCGCAACGAATCACATAAGTCCACGCGGATATTTCGGGCGCTCTTTGCAATGGGTGCCGCCCTTCTGCTTTGGCCATGGTTAGCCGCGGTGGGCTTGGTCGTGCTGCGGCCTTTTCTTCGCCCGGAGCTGTTCTATTCCAAAGCCCTGTTTGCCTTGCCGCTGCGGACCGCCGCTCCCTTCCCGTTTGTTGTCCTCGGTCTGCTCGTCTTGGCGATCCGCGAAAAGGCACATCAGCCGCCGGAATTACTCCCTGCGACCTTTCCGCCGGTTTGATTTCAATTCTCTTCTCAGCGCTCTTTTGTTTTTCCCAGGAAGATACGCCAGCGCCGCTTTCGCGAGCGATATATAGACCTTTCGGGCAACGGGAGCACCGCGCAGCACGCGCACATGGCGCTTCACCGTGTCCACGTCGCCGCGGATAATCGGTCCGCTGAAGCCGCCCGCAGCGCCGAAGGCGGCATAGTTCGCCAGCGTCTGCAGCAGGATGGGAATCATTCGTTGCCTCGCCGCTTTTCGGCTCACACCCGCGAGCGCAGCAACCCGCTCCGTGGTAGCGAGCAGAGCCGTAAAGAGAGGCGATGCGAACGTCCCCCACGCGTGATAGGCAGACTTGTCTTTCTGGCGAATCGAATAGGCTAGACCTCCCAGGTTCTCAACCACGCGCCGCGCCACGCCCACCGCCGCCGGGTCGCCTTCAACCGCAAACGGCACACCTGCCAGCGAAGGCTGCGAGCCCCGCACAAACGTCATCAGCGGATGCACCGACGCGACAGCCGCTCCTCGCCTGCGCAGAACCGACAGTTCATCGCTGGTCAGGGCGCCGCTGGAGTGCAACGCAACTCTGCCCTTCCATTCGATCTTCCCCGCCAGAGACCGCGCCGCGAGAGCGATCTCAGCGTCCGGCACACAGAACCAAATCAAGTCGGCGCGCACATCTGACAGATCGGTCGACACCCGTGCGCCCACCTGCTTGGCCAACGCCTGCGCCTTCCTCAGCGATGCTCCGCGAGAACGCGCAATCACAGCCTCGACCCCATATCCCGCCCGCCCCAGTGCCAGCGCGAGAGCGGACCCTAGATTTCCTGCTCCAACAATCGCGACCCGCGGCATCGCTGCCATGCCCGGAAGCATAGCAGAAGCGGCTTCCGGCTTTTGCCACTCGGCTTCCGGAAGCCGAACGCCGAGAGCCCGAAGCCGTTATATTGTTGGCATGGCGAAATCCTCCAGAAAAGCCCGTCTCGTCTCCTCCCGCACCGTCTATCGCGGACCGGTTTTTACGGTGACCACCGACCACGTCCAGGAACCCGGCGGCATCGAGGTCCGGCGTGACGTCATCCGCCACTCCGGCTCTGTGGTCGTGCTGGCCGTCGACGATTCCCAAGCAACACCGCGCGTTCTTTTGGAGAGACAGTATCGTCACGCCGCATCGGACTATTTGTGGGAGATACCGGCCGGCCGCATCGATCCCGGCGAGCAGGAATTGCAAGCCGCCAAACGCGAACTGCTGGAGGAAACCGGATACACCGCTGCCAAGTGGCGCCGTATCCTGAAGTTCTACGCCAGCCCGGGGTTCGTCGCCGAGACCATGTCGGTCTTCCTCGCGACCGGCCTGCGCGCCGGCGAAGCCCAGCCGGAAGAAGATGAAATCATCTACAAACGCATGGTTCCCCTCCCAACCGCAGTGCGCATGGTCATCAGCGGCACCATCCGCGATGCCAAAACGATCTCTTCCGTGTTGTGGCTCGACCACATGACGCGCACGGCGCAGGTAAAGCGGCCTGCCAGAAAGTAGCGGTCCGCGAATGCTGCAATCGCTTGACAGCCCACCCTGGCCGTTTCAAAATGCATCCTAGGAACTGTGGTGCACGTCCGGGGGCCCCCCTTAAGGACGTGCAGAAAGCGGGGGGTACGTGGAACGCCTGAAAGGAACCGTTAAGTGGTTCAATAACGCCAAGGGGTACGGGTTCATCGGACGCGCGGATGGGCCAGACGTATTTGTTCACTACAGCGCAATCACCTCCGAGGGATACAAGAGCCTGCAGGAAGGCGACCAGGTGGAGTTCGAAATCACCGAAGGTCAGAAGGGCCCGCAGGCAGCGAACGTGAGCAAGGCTTCGTAGCGACTGCTCCGATCGTTGACGCGGATCGAGAAGCGCCTTGGTGGCCGCGATTACGTGGGATTATCGAGACAGGGAAACATCTGTTTGCCGCAATATCTGCCCGGTACGGAGGAGAGCAGAAGGAAATCCCCTCAGAACAACTCCTGCAGTGGGAGCAACCACTCGGCACCAAGCTGCGCCAGGTCTCGGTTCCTTACTAAAACTCTAAGTCCAGCGGAACCACTTCAGCGCCAGCACGAAGGAAATTCCTCCCCACAATCCCAGAACCAGCAGGCGCGGCCATTGCTGCAGGAGGGGTGTGCCTTCCAGAATGCTGGCCCGGAGGGCGTCATTCAAGGCGGTGAGCGGCAGGGCTTTGATCAGGGGGTGGATTGCCGCCGGGAAGCGTTCGTAGGAGAAGAAGACGCCGGAAAAAATCCACATGGGCATCATGACCAGGTTGATCAGGCCGCTGATGCTCTCTATTTTTTGCGCGCGGCTGGCGGTCAGCAGCCCGACGCCGCCGAAGGTGAGCGATCCCAGGCCACCGAGCAGAGCAATCGAGAACACCGACCCGAGCACGCGCATGTGAAAGAAGATGACGCCGAACACCAGCAGCAGGCCGATCTCGATGACCATCAGCAGCAGGCGGCTGGTCATGATCGCCAGCAGAAAATCCCCGCGGCGCATGGGCGTGCCTACGAAGCGCTTGAGCAGTTTGCGCTGGCGCATATCGACCAGCGCGAACCCGATACCCCACATGCCGGAGTTCATCAGGTTCATGCCAAGCAGGCCGGGGATGAGGAAGTCGATGTAGCGGGAGCCGGGCTCGGAAGAAGCGGCGGAGGTGGCGATGATTACGTCCTTTCGACCGAGAGCCGATTGCAACGCCTGGTCTACCTCGTCCCGCGAGAGGACGCTTTCCGGCCGCGCAGGATCGAAGTCGTAAACGACCTGCCCTCCGTGCGGCGGCTCGATGATGAGATCGTACTTGCCCAGACGTAAGCCGTTCTTGGCGGCGGCAAGGTCGACGATGACCGCATGAATGGCAGTGTGTCCCGCGGAGCTTTGCAGAAGCGAAACTACATGCTGCGCGTCGTCCCCCGACACAACAGCGACTCGCGTTGCATCGGCGGGTTTGTTGCGGAAGGCGATACCCAGTCCGAGCGCCAACAACAAGGGAAACACGAATACCCAGAAGACGACCTCCGGTTCGCGCTTGAGTTCGAGCATGCGCGCCGCCAGCAGGTGCGTGTAGCCGGCCCAGCGGCCGTTGCGGCGGGGTGGCGGCGGCATTTGTCTGGTGGTGACCGGTGTTTCCTGGGCGACGCTCATAGGTATCTTCGACCCGATTCTCGGGGGAGGGTTCGTGTCGTCCCTTACGGGACTCGGCTGCTTCCCCACTCGTATCCCCGGCACGGTCGTGCCGGGCTTTCACATTCCGCCGCTCCGCGGCTGGATCAGCGCGCTTGCGGCTTCCATTTGTCCAAGAATTCCAGCAGGACTTCCGGCGTCAACCGCCGGGCGTCCTCGACCTCGCCGTTTTTCTGGCTGAACACCAGTTTGCCGTCGCTCTCCGCGACCGCCATTGCTGGAACACCCTTGTCCAGCGGGATGTCGTACTGCTTTACCAGATCCGCGTTCTTATGTTCGTCCGGTCCCAAGTCGATGTGCACCAGTTCATAATTGGCCGTGAGTACCGGCGACAGTTCGGGACCGTGAAATGCTAAATCGAGCACATGGCAGTCGAAGCACCAGTTGGCGCCGAAAACCAGCAACAATCGCTTATGCGCTCGGGCTGCCCGTTCCTCGGCTTCTTTGATCTCTGCATGGGCATCTGCGTCCGCCGGATAAATATTCTTCTTCATGTCTGAAGGCTGTTGCAGGCGTGGTGAGTCCGTTCTCTCAACCCCAACCAAGTGCCACTGCTCTCCCTGATTCATCCAGAACTGATCGTCGGTCACGGTGACGGTTTGCGCGTTAGGCATGCCTGACAAAACATCCGCGCGAAAGATCACGCTAGCTTTGTCGGGGCGGACGATCAGGCGGACGAGCTCAACCTTCATGCTGCGTGCTTTGAGCGCGAGCCAGAAGCTCGTATCGACATCGGCATCATGCATGGTTCCATCAATCCTCACCTGCGTGGCTGGACTGGTGCTGTAGAGCGCTTTCAGAGCCGAGGCATCGCCTGCGAGAACTGCACTCTTCCAGTGCTCGAACGGAGCGAACGCGGCAGCCGAGTCTGGGGACGGTGCGGCCTGCGCCCAACTGCTGGATGCGAGCGTACCGAAAACCAAAGCTGCAGCGGCTGCGAATCTGATTACGGATTTCATACCGACCTTTCTGCGAACGGCGTTAGTCTTCCCGGAGATGGCGTCCCGTCAAGCGAACGAACACGTCTTCGAGACTCGCTTGCCGAGTGGTCAAATGCTGCAACTGAGTTCCCTGCTGGTGGATCGCATCGAGCAGCGCCGGGATGGTCAAGTGCGGCTGCTTGACGTTCAGCGCGACCATGCCGTCATCCTCGCGCACCGACTCGACGCTCGGCAATCCCTTCCAGGCCTGCAGGGCTGTACCATTCGAGTTGCCACTCACGGCAAACTCCACCACGTGATGTCCGCCGAGACGTTCGATCAGGTCGGCGGGCGAGCCTTCGGCAATGATCTGACCGTGGTCGACGATGGCAAGGCGATCGCAGAGGCGCTCGGCTTCGTCCATGTAATGGGTGGTGAGCATCACGGTGCCTCCGTCGCGCTGAAAGGCGCGGATGATGTCCCACAACTGGCGGCGGCTCTGGGGATCGAGGCCCGTGGTCGGCTCGTCGAGAAACAGAATTTTCGGATTGCACACGAGCGCGGTCGCCACGGCGAGACGCTGGCGCTGGCCGCCCGAAAGTTTTCCCACCCAGGAGTCGGCTTTTTCGGTCAGTTGGAGCTGCTCGAGCACTTCGTCTGAGGAGCGCGGCTCGCGGTAAAAGCTGGCAAAGAGTTCAATGGTCTCGCGCACCGTGAGTTTTTCAGACAGGCGCGTCTCTTGCAGCGAGATGCCCAGCCACTCGCGCATTTCGCGCTCGTCGTCGCGCCAGGAGTGTCCCAGGATCGATACTTCCCCGGAGGTGGGCGCGAGCAGGCCTTCCAGGATTTCGATGGTCGTGGTTTTCCCTGCCCCGTTCGGCCCGAGCAGGCCGAAGCATTCGCCGGTCAGGACCTCCAGGTTCAGGCCGCGCACGGCCTCAACTTTTCGGTCGTAGGTCTTGCGCAGGTCGCGGCATTGGATGGCGGCGGACATTGGGTCATTCTACTGGATGTTGTTTTCCTTCGTGGTACTTCGTGTCCTTGGTGGTTGAGATTTTGAGCTTAGGTCTGCGCCCAGGGCCGTCGCGTTCAGCAGCAATCGTCAGTCGGCGGTGGTTTGGTTTAAAATACCGCATCGCCGGAATCGCTTCTGGCATCCTGTTCCCATGCGCATCCCGCGGCACGGCTTTACTTGACGGCGTTCCCTCTAAGACGCCCGTGTGTCGTTTCCGACCAGTGCTCCGTTCCCAGTTCTCAGTTCTCAGTTGAGAACATAGAAGGATGCCGCTTATGCTGCGTAAGCTGTGTGTTTTCCTGTTTGTCCTGACTCTTGCTTCTGTTGCCCAAGAGTCACGCCACTTCACCTTTCACTATGGCTTTACGGTGAAGAACCTGCCCGCGGGCAAGAAGGTTCGCATTTGGATTCCTGCCGCGCAATCGGATCCCTATCAGGAGGTAAAGATTCTTGCAGCCAAGGGTGACTTGCCGGTGCGGAAAACCCGCGAATCGAAATACGGCAACCAGATTTTCTTCGCCGAGACTGGCAGCGCAACGCAGCCCGAACTGCGCTTCGAGATCGAATACGACGTGGTGCGGCATGAACGCGTGGCGCTGAACCCGGCTGCGCATCTGGTTGCCAGCGCCTTAACGAATAAAGAGCGACAGGAAGACCTGCAGCCCGACGCGCTCGTGCCTGTCACCGGCCTGCCCGCGAATCTCGCTGCCAAAGTAACGCAGAGTAAGTCGCAGCCGCTCGACAAGGCTCGCGCCATTTATGACTACGTGTTCACCACCATGCGTTACGACAAGACGGGCACGGGCTGGGGACACGGCGACGTGCTCTACGCTTGCGAGGCCAAGAAGGGCAACTGCACCGACTTCCATTCCCTGTTCATCGCGATGGCGCGGTCGCAGGGCATTCCCGCACGCTTCGAGATCGGCTTCCCTCTGCCGCCTGACAGGCATTCCGCCGAGATCGCCGGCTACCACTGCTGGTCCGATTTCTACATCGACGGCAAGGGATGGATTCCAGTCGACATCTCCGAAGCGTGGAAGCACCCGGAGAAACGCGAATACTTCTTCGGATCGCACGATGTGAACCGGATGCAGTTCAGCATGGGCCGCGACCTGCGGCTGAGTCCTCCGCAAAAAGGCAAGCCGCTGAACTACTTTGTATATCCTTACGTCGAGGTGGACGGCCAGGAGTATGCCAACGTTTCGCTGGCGTTCTCGTTCGCGGATGTGGCGGGCACGGTCGCCGTGAAATAAATCTGTCCCGTGGCATTTGATACGCTTCCGGCGTTGGCGGACAGAGCCTGCCCTGAGCGAAGTCGGAGAGAGTGTCCGCCCCAAACGAATATCCGCCCCACATAGTCGGCTCAGCGGTGGCCGACCACCATATCACCCGGCCCGGGATCCCCTCCAGGCTGCGGCATCTGTGGAGGCGCACTGGGAGGAACGGGTGACGCGCCATCGGCGGGTTTGGGGACATCTTCGGAATCTTCGCCGGGACGGCGCAGGCTGGGCGCGTTCGCGGGGCGGTCTTCCTGCTCTTTCTTGGCCTCGGTATCTTTATCAGGCTTTTCGAGGATGACTTCTTTTTCGGTGCGCACGATCTTCTGGCCGCCCACCTTCATGGTCTCCACGCGGACCACTTCATCGCTCACGATGCGGACGAAGTCCACGTCCTGCGGCGGCTCGCCATAGATCCATTCTTCGTATTCCGTTTCGCCGTCTCTCTCCCGCACTTTTTTCGGGGCCTTGCCTTTCGCGTGTAACACCATTTCCGAATTCATTCCCACCAGCACATGGTGCGCTTGAATCGCCTCCTTCACCTGGGGAGGCACGGTATCCAGATACGCTTCCTCTTTGTTTCTGGCGTTGAAATCGAGCACGGGAAACAGCAGAGCGCGCAACTGCAGGGCGCTCATTTCCGGGACATACTTATCGAAGTAGACGTCCAGATAAGTTCCGTGCGGATTGGGCGGCGTCTCATTCGGGCCAAGCGGAACTTGACTTCCATTCGCGCCTTCGATCTGGATGTGGTTGTACCACTTCTTGCGGTGAACCGGACCGCCGTTGATATCGAAATGAATGTGATTGTCCTTAATCTGCACATACGAGAGGTGGGCGGGATCTCCCGGCTTCACGGCCGGTCCCCAGAGGGCGAGAGCCTGTTGCAGCTCCGGACCGGTGGGAGAGGTCGTGCCATCCTTCAGCTTGATTCCCTTGGCGCCCATGGGAAAGAACGCCCGCGCGTAGACGATCTGGGTCTCGAAGTCGCGGATGATTTCAAAACGCGTCTGCTTCGACATGCGCGGGGCGTCGGCGGGAATGGGCGGGGCGGTCGGTGGAGACGGCTGCCCATGAGCGCTCGACACCGGCGCGGAAGCGTGGTCCGGGGCTGGAGCGGGAGCGGCGCTCTGTCCGCTGACAAGGATCGCCGGGAGAAAAACGGGAAGAAGCAGCAGGGACGCGATGCGAAAACGTTCCATAAACCACCCCAGGGCCACTTCGCCACATTATAGCGCCGTTTGCAGGCGAGAAGGCCACTTAGAAAAGATGAAGAGTCGTTGGTGTTCAGGTCCGAAGTCTGAGGTCTGATGGCTGGCCGTCTAAGCCAGGTTCATCTAAACAAGGTTCATCTAAACCAGGTTCAGCGCCTTCTTGATCGTGCCGCGTTCTTTCTGGATTTTTTCCTGCAACAGCGTGATGGCGTAGATGAGCTGCTCGGGCCGCGGCGGGCAGCCTGGGACATAGATGTCGACGGGGATGACCTGGTTAACACTCTGCACCAGCGCGTAGTTCTGGAAGACGCCGCCTGAAGTCGCGCAGGCGCCCATGGACAGCACCCACTTCGGCTCCGGCATCTGCTCCCACAACTGGCGGATGACGGGGGCCATCTTGTTCGACACGCGTCCGGCAATAATCATCAGGTCGCTCTGCCGCGGCGAGGGGCGAAATACCTCGGCGCCGAAGCGGGCGATATCGAACCGCGACGCGCCCATGGACATCATCTCAATGGCGCAGCAGGCCAGACCGAATGTCATGGGCCAGATGGAGCTCTTGCGCATCCAGTTGACCGCGGAGTCGAGGGTCGTCAGGACGACTCCCTCAGGAGTGGGATTGCCGAACGTGAGGTCTCTGACGGTCTTGGTGCCGTTCTCAACGTCGACGTAGGGTCCGAAGTTCAGTTCGCGGGCCATGAAGACATTCTAAACCAATCGAGAACTCAGGCGCTGGAGCACGAGCTACTTTGCGGAGGCGGCCCGCCGCACAGCCCTCTCGGCGGAATGAGGTAATTGCACCGGGACGAAGTATTCTTCAGGATACAGATAGTCTTCGCCCGACTCGTCAATGACTCTGATCTGGCGGAGTTTGGCCGCGGCCACATCCGCAACGACTTGATAAAGCTTTCGCAGCTCGAGTGAGGCGGCGTAGTCTTTATTTTTGACACAAACGACGAATCGAGGTTCCGTTCTCTTCATTGAATTTCTAGTATGCGTTTGATCTTGAACTCCTTCGGCCCGACGCCGTGCGCTTCGTACCAGTGTACTTCGGCATGACACATCGTACCATCTGCCAGTTCGACGATTGCTGTCCCCTTCAGCTTTTTCCAGCGGCGACCACCATACACCTTTGACAATCGCCGACGCTCTCGAATGCCCTTGCCTGAGGCGATTGTCTCAATATCCGAAACGCGACCGATGATCTTGAAGAACACAGGGGCCGATTGTACTCCCCCGAACTCTGTGCCTCGCGATCGCCGCCTGCGCGGCGCACCGATCCTACGGGTTCACGACAACCTTGCCGAACATCTGGCTCTTCTCCAGATACTCATGGGCTTCGCGCAGGTCTTTCAGTGGAAACGTCCGATCCAATACCGGCTTCAGGCGGCCGGCAAACACGTGGCCCAGCACTTCGTGCAGCTCGCCCATGGTCCCCATGTAGGAGCCGAGCAGTGTTAACTGCCGCGCGAAAAGATGGCGCAGATCGAGTCCCACGGTGGGTCCGGTGGTCGCGCCGCAGGTCACCAGTTTGCCTCCGGTCTTGAGGGATCGCACGCTCTCATCCCAGGTGGCCGCGCCCACGTGTTCGACCACGATATCGACGCCTTCTTTGTTGGTGATCTTGCGGACTTCTTCGGAAATCTTCTGCTTGTAGTGGTTGATGCCGTAGTCGGCGCCGAGCGCGCGTCCCTTTTCGAGCTTGGCCTCGTCCCCCGCGGTGGTGATCACCCGGCAGTGAAACAGCTTGGCGATCTGGATGGCGGCGATGCCCACGCCTGAACTTGCTCCGAGCACGAGCACGGTTTGCCCGGGCCGCACGGCCGCGAGGCGAACCAGCATGTGCCACGCGGTCACGAACACGAGCGGGACGCTGGCGGCCTGATTGTAATCGAGCGAATCAGGAACGGGAATCACGTTCGCCGCCGGGACGGCGATCAGTTCGCAGTTGCCGCCGTCGACTGCATTGCCCAGAACCGTAAACTCGCGGCACTGGTTCTGCACCCCGGCGAGGCATTTTACGCAGTGTCCGCAGAAGTGCATGGGCGCGACCAGCACGCGCTGCCCCACCGTGAATCCGCTGACGTATTCCCCGACCTCGGCGACTTCTCCGGCGACATCGCTTCCCAGAATGTGCGGCAGCTTCACGCCCGGCAGTCCCTTGCGCACCCACACGTCGAGGTGATTGAGCGAACAGGCCTTCACCCGCACCAGCACTTGATCTTTCCGCGGCTGCGGGTCAGGGATATCTTCGTAGGTCAGGACTTCAGGCCCACCGAATTGATGAATGCGGACGGCTTTCATCGACGCTCTTTCTTTGGAGACTAGATCTGCCACTCACAGCATACTTCTCCCAACGGGAATTCCCAAGACGTGGCGTCATCCCGAGCGCAGCCGTTCTTCAGGCGAAGCGAGGGATCTCGCGCGGATCGGCCCTTCAGTCACGACCAAACTGCACCACCCACTTAGCTTGACAATCACTTTTTTCCGGTCCACGATTAGGATGCTTGGCAAGCCGCGGTACTCAACCGGTTTAGTGCACCAACCCCTGAGTAATGACCCGGGGCTTCTGCTTTTCTTGCCGAATAAGTAACGGTCCGGACGTGTGCGCGGAAACCGTGGTACTAATACCAACGTAAGCCCCACCTGCGATAATCGCTGCTACAATCGCGCTAGAACTACGGTTGCAATCAGCAGGTTGGAATCAGGAAACCGCCCAGGCGCAGGGATTCATGCACAGTTTGTTGCGAATCATCCGGAATCGGCTGCTGCTGGCCGGATTCTGCGTGCCCTTGGCCGCGTCCATACTGATGGGGCAGGCTTCGGTGCGCTCGGTGAAGGTCCTGGGCAGCAAAGACGCGGTCGAAATTGAAGTGGCAGCCAGCGACCGGATCGTCCCGCAGACGCGGGTCTTGACCGGGCCCGATCGCTTAGTGGTCGACTTTCCCAATGCGGTGCCCAGCAGCCAGTTGCGCAGTCAATCGGTGGATCGGGGAGAAGTGAAAGACCTGCGCGTCGGCCTGTTTCAGTCGAAGCCGCCGGTCACGCGAGTCGTACTCGATTTGAAGAGCGCGCAGTCGTACCAGATTTTTCCTTATGGCCGGACGGTCATCATCAAGGTCATGGGTGGCGCGATTGACCCTGTTGCTGGAGCCGGGAGCTATCCTTCCGAACCGGCGACTCGTCCCGGCCTCGTGATAACTAATTACACGCCCCATGCGGCGCCGGTCAGTATTGTGACGGCGGCCCAGACACCGCTCGACGTTACCTATCGCAACGGATTGCTCGGGATCCACGCCAATAAGGTGACGCTGTCCGAGGTCCTGTTCGCGGTGCAGCAGCGCACGGGCGCTGAGGTTTCCATTGCCGCGGGAGCGGAGCAGGAAAAAGTGGTGGCGGATATTGCCCCGGCACCGGCGCCTGAGGTTCTGGCGCGGCTGCTGAATGGTTCCAGATTTAACTTTCTGATTTTGAGCGCGGTTGACAATCCCGGACGACTGGATCGTGTGATCCTGACTACACGTCCCGACGCTGGATATATGCCGTCGCCTCTGCCGCGAGTGCAGGAAGACGATAATGCCGAGGATCGTGAGCCCGCGAACGTGAACCAGCAGCCGATAACCCGCACGCCTCAGCCCGGGCAAGTTCCGCAACCAGGCGATGCCAAGCCGGTCGCCGACGAAAACACTCCCGACCAGTAGTCTCGCCAGTTGAGTGCGCCAAGACAGAGAATAAGAGCCTTCGTCTGCCTACTGAGGGGTGATCAAGCGGATCGGGACGGGGGACGATCCGGGGGCCGAAAGTGTGGTCGACGCATCGTTGCCGCAGCCAGAGATATTCACCACGTGGACCTGAAGGTTGCCCGCGGCGTCGACGCTGTCAATAAATACCTGCAGAAACCCGACAATCGTAATCGCCGGCTGGGTGCCCGCCAGCGTCCCCACCGAATCATCGTAGATGGGCAGGGTCACGATGCTGTTGCTGGCAGTGATCAGCTGATTGGCGGAAACGACCGGATTAGCCGATCCCGCGGTGATTGGATAGGGAAACGGAGCGCCAACATTTTGTGCGTCCTGTCCTCCCGCCCCTCCCGATTGATGGATCAGGCATTGGGTCGCCACCGAGGTGTCGCCGCCGGCTAGCCCGGGATTTATCGTAAGATCGGCGTTTGACCCATTCACTGTTCCGCAAGCGTAAACGGTACTCTGGTCGCAGCCGCCGATGGCCTTCTGATAATTGGAGTCATCGGCGCAGGAAGGCACAGCAGTGGCAACCCCGCTGACGAGGGCTGGAATGTAAGCGCCCGGAGCAGGTGTTTTGCCGGCCATGTTGGAGCAGTCCGAACCCGAGCAACTGTCAGTGAGGGTGAAGCCTTCCCCGACTGTTCCGGTGCCTTTGCCACTCCAGATACCTTCGTTCTTAATCGCACCCGTCCTTCTGTTGTCAACGAGAAGGCCCCCGTTTCCGGGGTCCTGATTCGGGATGATCCACGGCTTCACGCAGCGCGGCGTTACTGGGACGACCTGGCCTCCCCCCGCAAATTTCCCCGAATTCGAAGGATTGAATGCCTCGGCGGTGGCGGTGGCGCTCACTGATTTCGCACCTCGCGACCAAATCCGGGAAAACAATGTAGGCATGGTGTCGCGCTCGACTTTCACGGTGACCAGCGGGTTGACGCCCAACAGGTCGTCGCCGGGTACCGCCGTACAATCCGTGAAAGTTGCCCCCGATCCGGAAGAGTAGGTGACGGTTACGGTGGCCGCGCTGCTCCCGACGCTGTTTTGTTGCGCTACGGCCTGGGCCATCACGCTGGCAACGCTGGCGGAGCCGCCGCAGATCGTAGTCCACGGGGCAACGCCGCTATCGGGGCCGGCCGTCCCCGTGAGCCCTGAAACCGAGATCACTCGGGCGGCGGCGAGCGCGCCCGCATCGGCAGCCCTTTGCGCCTCCTCGCGGGCAAGGAAGAGAGTGACCACGTCGATCGAGAGGGCCGCCATGGCAATGATGCCGACCATGGCCAGCACGACCAGCACCATGGTGACGCCGCGCTCCCGCCGGCGGGCGGGGCAGCTACGGCGAATTTTGCGAATTGCGGGCAGCTTCATAACTGTTTTCAGTTCTCGTTCATCGCTACCGACACAACGGAGATTGTGGGGGGTAGCAGCGTGGCGCCGCCCAGCAGGCTCGCAGCACGGCCGAATCGCCACTGGTAGGCGTATTGAATGCTGACACAGGTGGCGATGACCGCGGTCTGCGCACCCGCGGATTGCGGCGTACAACTCGCGGAGGGTAGAGCAGCCCCGGTGAGGGGAAAATAGTATCCGCGGTTAATGGTGATGGTTAGTCCTCCGGGAGGGCAGTTGGTGGTTCCTGTATACGTCCAAGTCAGCCCCGAGTTGGTAGTGGGCGCGGTACCGAGGGGGACGCCGCAGTCGTTGATGTTGTTGGCCACCAGATCATTGTGAACCGCTAGAAATGCGTCAATCACCGAGGCCGGAACGGGGGTTGAGAAGCCCTTCAAATCATTCGCCGGATCGGCCGCAGCCACGCGGGCTCCATCGCGGGCCGCGTTGGTGAGTTTTTGTTTGAGCGTGAACGCGCCACTGAAGTCGAAGATCCCGACCACGAAAACCACGAGCAGTGGAAGTGCGACCGCGAACTCGACCAACTGGGAGGCACGATCGTCCCGCGACACCAGGCGACTGTTCGAACTCCAGAGATGGGACGAGCAGGTCACTGAGCCTCCGTGCGCACTTGAGCCGAGGCGGTCAGCAAGATTCTCTGTTTGTTCAGCGAGGTAAAAGGAAGCCAGAACTGAAACGGATACTGAAACGTAACCGAAACGCCGCAGACTGCGGTCGCACCTGCCGACGTGGTGTCCGTCAACAGGACGGGGCCCTGCACGCAGACGTTGGAACCGGACACGGTCGCGCACGAGGTCGGGGCTCCGGAGCAAGCGTTAAAGGCTGGAGCTGACGAGAGCGCTGGTATCCGTGAGGGATCGAGTTTGGATACAAGTAGATCGGCGTTAACCGCGTTGACCGCGTTCGTCGCGGCGGTGTTTGGGCTGGAGCAGGTTGCGCAATAAGGAGCCGCTCCGGCGCGGGCGCCGTCCTGCGCGGCGCGGGTGATGGCGCCGTAGATGCTGAAGGCCTGCCCGAACCAGAAGATGCCCAGCAGCATCATGAACATCAAGGGCAGCACGGCCGCGGCTTCGGCGATCTCGGCCCCGCGAGCTTCGGTGGCTAGTCGGTGAAGAGTGGAGCGCGCTGAACGCAGCATCCTAGGCCACCACTCCCATCTTCCAAAGAATCCCATAAAGCACCACGGTAAACGCGAGCGCCACTCCGTAAGGGACTTTCAGCGAGTCCGGATTGTCCAGCGAAACCCGCGATCCCGGCAATTGAAAAGTCACCAGCGAGATGAGGATGTGGCCGATATTGCGAATCGTTTGCCGGACGCGTCCTTTGTAGATCACCAGCGCCACCGCCATCACTCCGGCCACGAAAACCGATCCCAGCAACAGATCTACCAGTTTTCCCGGGCCCACGAACGCGCCCAGCGACCCCGCAAGTTTCCAGTCGCCTGCGCCCAGGCTGCGCAGCAGGACGAACGGCAGTAACAACGCCAATCCGACGGCCGCGCCCAGCAGGGAAGTCTTCAGCCCGCCCCAACCACTGAGCACCGTGTTGGCGACAATACCGATCACCAGCCCGGACACGGTCAGCCAGTTGGGGATGCGGCGGCTGCGCAGATCGGTCCATCCTGCGACCACCGACAAAAGCACCGCCCCTGCCAGAATCACCGGTTTCAAACCAGCCTCACGCCGATGCGATGGGCGATCTGGCGGATGATCTGCGGTCCCGCGCTTTTCTCATGAGATTGAAAAAGATCCATTGGGTCACGGTTCAGAGTGTGCGGCTCAGAAATCGCCAGCGCGAAGGGACCGCGGACTCCGGCCGCCTTCGCCATTACCCAGCAAAAGCAGCCTCTTGCGCGGATTCTCACATAGCAGGGTGGCGAAGTCAATGCAGCTCTGGATGCCCTTTCTGGGCCTCATTTCTCGATCTGCCAGGTCCTCTTGCGGGGAAAATAAAAGGCCCGGAACTTGATCCGGGCCTTTCGCAGAACCATTGCTCTTATTGCCGGTTGAACGCCGGAGCGCCGTTGTGCTCGGCGATGATCTTTCGGGCGTTGTCGGCCAAAGCCTTCGCCTGCGGCAGAAGCTCCAGGCCCTTGACGACTTCCGGATCGGACTCGGCACGAACCTTCATGCCTTCATCCTGCCCGAAGGCGTCGACGAAGATTTCCGACTTGATGCCTGACTTGATCCAGTCACTGTTGTCGAGCAGGTCGGCTTGGGTGTAGGCGATGTTCGCCTCGTCGAGCGACTTGCGGAATTCCTGCAGGGTCGCATCGTCGACCTCAAAGCTCTTCGTGGGGTGATGGTCGACCACATAGCGCTTGGCGAAGTTGAAGAACGCGTAGTGCTGCAGCAGCGTGTCCTGGAAGTGATTGCTCTTCACCGGAGGAATGTTGACGTCGGGAGTAATGCCGCCTCCGCCGTAGACCGTCCGCCCGCTGTCGGTGAGCTTCACCTCGCGGTTGGCCGTGCTGGAACTCTCTGCGCCTTCGCGGTTGTAGTAGTAGTCGTAGAGCGAAATGTTGCTGTAGTCACGCTGGATGAGGCGTCCACTCGGGGTGTAGTAATGAGCCGTGGTCAGCGCCAGGCCGGTGTTTTCCGACAGCGGATACACGGTCTGCACCAGACCCTTGCCGAACGTCACTTCGCCCGCGATCAGGCCTCGGTCATGATCCTGAATTGCGCCCGAAACAATTTCCGCCGCAGACGCGGTGAGCCGGTTCACCAGCACGACGATGGGATAATCCTTGCCACCGTTGCCATGCTGCGCGATGTAACGCTTCTCGGCCGAGGCGCGGCCGTGGTGAGAGACGATGAGTTGCCCCTTCTTGAGGAACTTGTCTGCGACGCCGACGCCTTCGCTGAGCAGGCCGCCGGGATTGCCGCGCAGATCGAGGATCAATCCCTTGAGGTCGCCGAAGGAATCGAGCGCGTCCGCCACTTCATGCTCGGTGGTCTCGTTGAAGCCGTTGACGTGCATGTAGCCGACGCCCGGCTTGACCAGGAAGTGCACGTCGACGCTGTAGCGCGGAATTTCGTCGCGGACCAGCGTGAACTCCATCGGCTTCTCGACGCCTTCGCGCGAGATGCTGATGTGCACTGTTGTGCCCTTGGGTCCCTTGAGCAGATCCGCCACGTCGGTGGTGCTCATGTTCTCGGTCGACTTGCCGTCGACAGCGATGATGACGTCGCCCGGATGAATGCCGGCCTTGTAGGCGGGAGTGCCGGTGAAGGGATAGATCACGATCACTTTATTGTTGCGCGGACCGACGGTCATGCCCACGCCGTAGTACTTGCCGCGCTGGTCTTCCCGCATGAGCGCGTACGACTTGGGATCAAAAAAATTCGAGTGCGGATCGAGCGCGTGCAGCATGCCGGGGATAGCCCCGTTATAAATGGCCTTGTCGGCGTTCACCGGCTCGGCGTAGTTATCCTCGACGAGGGCATAGACATCGGTGAACTGCTTGAGGCTGTCTTTGACCTCGGAGTCGCCGGTCAAGGACGACTGCTGGCCGGAACGCTGGGCAAACAGAATGCCCAGAAAGCCACAGGCGAGAAGAAAAAAAACTACCAGGAAGAGCGATCGGCGTGAACTACGGGCCATCTAGATTTCCTTCGTTGAGGGCTTGCTTGCACCCCAGCTACCGCGCTGATATCAGGCAGTATATCACCACCATAGACTCGCCCGAACCGGGATTGTCACCTTGGTAACTCCGCCGCGGAGGAGGGCCGTCTCATGAGATGCAGGAGAGCGCTCAGGGGGTTCCTTCCGGCCTTGAAATGGAATTATTTATGGTGCTTCGGCTGCCGTAAGCGGGTCCTCCGCAGGGGTCGGTGATGGCGACGGCGATGTAACGTGAGGCGAGGCTGGCTGGGATAGGGCCAATGTGCTTTTGTGTGGCTGGGAGCGGTGGGCATCTTCATCGTCACCTTGCGGCCAGCGCCGCCAGTATGGGTTTCGGGAGGGAAGAGACGGAATGCTAAGGCCAATGGCGGCGCCGAGTCCGGCGGAGATCGTCGCGATACCGAGTGTGGCGCGTGCACCTGCGTTTCCCCGTACACCCACCGCCACCCCAATGCCGGCTCCGATCAAAGCGCCGATCAAGGCATGGCCGGCGCTGGGCGCAGACTGCCACATGCCGGGATAGGCAGGACCGCCCATCGGCGGACGCCCTCCTCGGAATCGCGGGCCCGGTGCCCGCCGCGGAATTTGGGCCAGCGTGGTATCGCCGCTTGGGCCGGGGATATCCTGGCCTGCGGCGTGAGCGTTCGCGCAGACGGCGTCCGCCTGGGTGTAGGCGCACCGGGCGACGGCGACCGGATGCGGGAGATCGTCGGAAGATTGAGAGTCGGCCGAAGGTTGAGAGTCAGAGACTTGTGCCAGCGCGGTGGAGACGGGCAGGAGCAGAGCCAAAAGAAAGAGGAATTCTTTATCGAGTTTCATAGTCACCTCTGCAAATGAGCTTCGAAGTTCGTACCGTTTTTCGGAGTCGACCGAGGAGGGCCGCCCGGCTTCCCCGCGCTGACATCGGCGCTGCGATAGACCGTCTTGCCATGAACAAACGGGTCGACGATCGCGCCGATGCCAGCGCCGATGCCACCGAGCACCGGCACCCCGACAATCACGCCGAGAACGCGCCCGCTTGAGCCTCCGCTGCCATTGGCCGCGCCCAGACCCGCTCCGGCGGCGGCTCCAACGAAGAATCCGGTGCGCGCGCTGTGGTGTCCGATTCGTACTTCCAGGATCTCGTCTCGCGCATACCGCCGCGATCCCAGAGCGGTGAAAAAGCAATCCAGCGAATCTTCGGAGACGGCTTCGAGCTGGCAGTGGCCGAAGGTGCGCTCGTGCTGGAGGATGAGTTTGATCTTTGTTCCCGCCGGAATGCCTTGCAGCACGTGCCAGTCCGCCGACTGCGCTGCCGCCGCGCCGGAAGCCATGGCCAGCATCAGCACCAGACGGATGATCTGCAGGTGTTTCATGACCGCAGAGTAGCTTTGGCCGCGAAGTTGCGGTCGCGCGTTTAGGGCAGTTTCTGGAGTGTCACATCGATCAGTCGCAGCCACATGGGTTCGTCCCGGAGGTATGAGGTGGATTGCCGGTATTGGTAGCGCGAGCCTGCAGGATTGCCTGGAGCGTGCGCGGCGTACGCTTCGGCACTTCGAAAACAACAACCTGCGCCACCGCAGCGCCTTGCGGTCGGTAGGAGATGCGGAAGAAATGGCGGTGCTGGCGCACCTTGAGGAGCGCGACCACAATGGTGGGCAGCACGCCCAGATGGCGCGCTACTTCTTTGGTGTATTCGTGCGACTCGATGGAAGCGTACGGAATCTCCATCTTGTGGCCGGCATGCTCGAAGATCAGCGACGCGTCCGATGTGGTGTCCAGCCGTCCTACGACACCGGCCGTGAAGCCGGTCACCGTGCCTCCGACATAACGCGCATGGCCGCCGTCCAAAGCGAATGCGGACAGTGACAGAAGCAGAAGAAAACAGAATTGCAAGAATCCCTTCACGCTGCACCTCCTCGGTGGCTAAGTGCAGCGTAGAGGGTTTCGTCAAGCTGGCGGAGCGATTTGGAGCACTTTCTCAAGTGCCACATGAGGGCGCGGGCCCGGCTTATTCGGGTTTGACGGATTTTGCGATTCGGATCATCGCGGCCACGCTGCGCTCGACATCCTCGTCAGTGGTGGCCCAGCAGGAGACCGATATTCGCATGGCCGTGTGCCCACGCCAGACCGTGCCGCCGCACCAGCAGGTACCATCTCGCTGGATTTCGGCAATGACGCGTCGAGTGTGCTCCGGACTGCCGAACGATACCAGCACCTGATTCAGAACGACATCGTTCAGCACGGTGAAACCGGCAGCGCGTAAACGATCGGCAAAGAGTCGGGCCTGGCGGCAATTGCGCTCGATCATTTCCCGCAAACCGCTGCGCCCGAGTGAGCGCATGGCCGCCCACAATTCGATTCCGCGCGCCCGCCGCGACGAGTCGGGAGTATATTGCCAGGGCTCGCGCCCGGCGCCCTGCGCGAGGTAGGCGGCGCTACCGGCCGACAGCGCCCGGCGCAGATGCTCGGGATCCCGCACCGCGACCATTCCTGAATCGTAGGGAACGTTGAGCCACTTGTGACAATCAATGGCCCAGGAATCGGCGTCGCTCACCCCATCGAGCAGCGGCGCGTAGCGAGGCGAGACGGCGCCCCATAGTCCGAACGCTCCGTCGACATGCACCCACGCCCCGGCCTCGCGCGCCCGCGCGCCAATTTCTTTGGCAGGATCGAAGGCCCCGGTGTTGACGTTGCCCGCCTGCATGCAGACGATGGTGTGTTCGTCGAGCACGGGCAATGCGTCGGCTCGCATGCGTCCCTGGCCGTCCGCCGGAACTGTGATCACGCGGGAGCGTCCGAGGCCCAGCATCGACACCGCTTTCAGCAGGGACACGTGAACTTCTTCGCCCACTACGACGCGAAGAGCCGGAGCTTCAAACATTCCATCGTCTTCAACATTCCAGCCGACCCGCTGGAGCAAAGCGGACCGCGCCGAGGCCAGCCCCGAGAAGTTCGCCATCGTAGTGCAGGTCACGAACCCGACTCCGCTGCTCGCGGGCAGTCCGAGCAGATCCAGAGTCCACTCGCGAACGATGTCCTCGACTTTCGCGGCCACCGGCGACATGATTTGCATCGCCGCATTCTGGTCCCAGGCACCCGCGAGCCAGTTCGCGGCCAACGCTGCAGGGAGAGTGCCGCCAATGACAAATCCAAAATAGCGGCCACCGGTCGTGGCCACCGTTGCGGGAGAGCCAACATCGTCGAGCAAAGCGACCAGTTCTGCCGGATCGCAGGGACGTTCGGGCAAAGGCCCTCCGAGTGCTTGTAGGCGTGCGGTGTCCTCTTCTGATGGCACTACCCGACGGTGGTCGATCCCGCTTATGTAGCGCGTGGCTCGTGCTGCTGCGTCTGCGAGTAGTTCTCTCAAGAAAGCCTCCCCAAGAAAGACGCCTGGAGTCCCTTGCACGAAAGAGTTTACACAGCTTCGATCCGTTCGATTCGGGGACGACCCCAAGGGACCCGGAGCAGACACTATTGCTGCGTGGCAGCTGCTGAGGACATTCTTCCGGGCGTCGGATATGGATCAGGAGCTGATACACGCGTATTGCCATGAAGTTTCCGCCAAGCCTCGACTTCCTTGTCCCAGTCAGCGAGAGGGACCTTAGCTCGAATTGATGGTGGCCCGACGAAGACGAACCACGAATATCCCTTCCCCCTCCCGCCGGTATCCATTACGTCAAATCCGCCATGGCTGACTCCTGGCAAGACATTTTCGGTTGGCACCTTCCGGAGTTCTTGTGTTTCTGCTGTGGGCGAAGAATGATAGTAGAACTCGTCTTGACTCTTGAAGTCTTCAACACGAAGGTCCGATGTCCTGCTGAGCCCTGAGTCTGGAACATCGATAATGAAGCCTCCGTCTTTGATCGGTAGCGCCGCTGCCGCCGGGTCATTGAAGATGATTTGTACCCACCCCACATATCCATCTGGAAAAACGAAGATGTACCGGGCCCGTTTGCTGCGAGCCCCTGCGGCCTGCAATGCAATGGCAACGAGCAGAGCCAATAGGACTCCTCGTTTAATCATCGCGATCCCCTCCTACTCACGGTATCGCTGCGTTGCGAGCCGCGTGTAGGGTGTATGACAGTTCTCGTGCTGTCACAGCACTTAGACTGGCTGGCGGATGAACTCTTCGTAGCGCTTCAGTTCCGCGATGGATGCTTCGGACAGCAGAGAGAAGGCGATCGCCCGGCAGCCCTCGGGAAGCTCCGCTGCGGTCAGAAGGTCGCATACAACTGCTGCGGTCTGCTTCAAGCCGCGTTGCCAGTTGGGCTCGCGGGCGTCGCGAAAGACGAGGCTGTCGGGATCGAATCCAGCCGCCGTCAACACCGCGCGCGCCACTCTTAGAAATTCCGGCCAGCGCGAGGCCACGCCTACCAGAGAGCTCGACGGCGCAGGCAAATATCCCGCGAGCGAGGTTGGTACGGACCGAACCTGGAGAGTGATCAGCTCGGTGCCGGGCGGCAGCGACTGCCGCGCCGCGGCTTCGCGGTTGGGCAACAGGACGGGGACTCCGCCTTCTGGCGCCTTGGGGCAATCCTGCGGCGCGCAGGATTCCACAGGGAAAGTTACGGCGCGGGCGATCTCCGCCGCCAGGATGCGGCGCAGTTCTTCGTCGGGCTCAATCAGGAGAAAATGGTCGGGAGGTTGCAATTCCAGCCACTGCCGCAGACGCGTGCGCAGGACAGGCAGGGTGACGCCCAGTTTTCGGGCCGAGCGGAACAGCCGGGCAATCATTTGATCGAGCCCCAGAGCCGGCGTGGAAGCCGTCTCCGGCTTGTGAGCGCGAACGTAGACTCCGCTGCCGCGGCGGAACTCTACCCAGCGTTCGCGTTCGAGCTGGCGGTATCCGGCGCTGATGGTGTTGGGATGCAGGTGAAAGCGCCGCGCCAGGTCGCGCGTGCTGGGCAGGCGCTGGCCGGGCGCGAGATCGTCGCTCAGGATGCCGAGGACGACCTGAGTGACCAGCTGTTCGCGGATGGAGACTTCGCTGGCGCGGGCAAACCAGAATTGCATAGCGGCAACATCATAAGCTTTAGCCGCTCACGGAGAAAACTGTCATCAGGTTGTCTCGCAGTCATTGCCGCTTTTCTCGGTCCGGCAGTATGATGAAGTTCATGAGCTTTTCCGAGACGATCTTCTTATTCTTTTTGGCCCTGATCATCTTTGGGCCGAAGAAGTTGCCGGAGATCGCACGCCAGGTGGGGAAGTACATGAACGAGTTCAAGCGCGCTTCGAACGAGTTCAAAGCGCAGATCGAGCAGGAAATCGCGCATCTGGAAGTGGAGAATAAACAGACGATTCTTCCACCCGCTTCGCCTCCGGAAGGCGTCGCCAGCCGGACCCTGCCTGCCTCGCCGGGAGAAATCAGCGGGGCTGAAGTTTCAGCGACCTTGGCAGCTTCCGAAGACGAGCCCCTCTTCGCCACCGGCGCAGGCTCGACTGCCGGAACCCCGGCCACTGAAGCCGCCGCCCACCCCGACGAGCTAACCTCTCCCACCTCGCAGGAGTCGCATGTCTGAATTCGCAGCCGCGGGCGCCAGCGGCAGCAGTGAAAAAGATCCCATGCCCACCATGGGCTTTCTCGATCACCTCGAGGAACTGCGCAAGCGGGTCGTCTATTCCATCATCGCGGTAGGGGTGGGATTTGGCGTGTGTTGGTGGAAGGTGGAGCGCATCTACGACTTCATGCAGCGCCCCATTATTGATGTGCTGCACCAGCACCACCTGCCGGAGCACCTGGGCTATCTGAATCCCACGGATCCCTTCAACCTTTACTTGAAGGTTGCGGCGTTGGCAGGTTTGTTCCTGACATCGCCCTTTGTGCTCTATCAGGTGTGGATGTTTATTTCTCCGGGACTGTATCGCAACGAGAAGAAGTACGTCGTCCCGTTCATGGTTTCGACCATATTGCTGTTCCTATCGGGCGGGTACTTCGGCTACAGGATCGTGTACCCGCGCGCGCTCGGTTTTCTGATCGATATCGGAAAGCAATTCCAGCCGATGATCACCATCGGGGAATACACGCAGCTTTTTCTGAGCATTGTGCTGGGCATGGGACTGATTTTCGAGATGCCGATCCTGGTCTTCTTTCTGGCGCTGATGGGCATCATGAGTCCGGAGTTCATGGTTAAGAATTTCCGCTACTCGATTCTCGTAATTTTCATTATTGCGGCCATCGTCACGCCCACGCCTGACATCGTAAACATGTGCGTCTTCGCCGCGCCCATGATCGTCCTGTACGGGCTGAGTATTGGCGTCGCGTACCTAGTGCATCCTAAACGGCGCGAGGCGCGGAAGGAAAAGCAGGCGCAATGAGCGGGACGAAGTACCTGCGATGGATTCTGCTGGCTGGTGCAGTGACACTGCTGGCCTGTGACCGCAACAAAGATGCCGCTCAGGGCCAGAGCGCGCCACCGGTGGCCCCCGCCGACACATCGCTGCCTACGCTCACATTTCCGCCAGATAGCGGTGGCGTCCCGGCATTTGACGCCAACCGCGCCATGCAATACGTGAAAGAAATCGTAGCCCTGGGCCCGCGCCCGATCGGCAGCGCCAATCACAAGAAGGTCGAGGACTACATCACGGGACATTTGAAGGGCGACACCGTCGAAGACGACGCTTTCACTGCGGACACGGTCGAAGGAAAGTTTCCGGTGCGCAACATCATTGCGAAGTTTCCGGGCACCAAGGACGGCATCATTGTGATCGCCAGCCACTACGACACGAATTATCCGCTGCGGAATACATCGTTTATCGGGGCCAACGACGGCGCGGCTACCAGCGCTCTTCTGCTCGAATTTGCGAACCAGCTTCGCGGCAGTAAGCTCGAGGGCTACAGCGTGTGGTTGCTCTGGACCGACGCCGAAGAAGCGATGAAAACGTGGTCCAGCACCGACAGTCTCTACGGCACGCGCCATCTCGCGCAGAAATGGCAACAGGACGGCACGGCCAAACAGATCAAAGCTTTCCTGCTGACCGACATGATCGGCGACGCCGACCTCGACATTGATCGCGACATGAACTCCACACAGTGGGTCGAGAGCGTGGTTTACGAAGCGGCCACGCGGCTTGGCTACCAGTCACATTTCTACGTCCATAGCAACGCCATTTCTGACGATCATCTGCCGTTTATGCGCATCGGAGTCCCCTGCGCCGACATCATCGACATTGATTACGGATACAACAACGTTTTTCACCACACGATTCAGGACACGGTCGACAAGCTGAGCACCAAGAGCCTGGAGATCAGCGGCAGGGTGGTCCTGGAGACGGTTCGCATCCTCGACAAGATGGAGCCGCTCCCGCCCAAGTGATTGCTGGTAGCGCAAAGCGTTAAACCGCAGAGGACGCTGAGAAATACGCGCTGAGATCGCAAAGAAATCTCTGGTCTTCTCCGGGATCTCGGCGCGCCGTCCTCCGCGTCCTCTGCGGCTCGAGATCTTCGATCACGCCAATGTGAACTCCAAACTTCGACGATCTGGTTTTGCGCTTTTCCGGAATTTCATTTCTAATGCACCCCATATGCGAATTGTGAAGGCCCTGTTCTGGGCTTGCATCTTCAGCTTCATACTCTGCTCCATCAGCCTTGCCGCAACGCCTCCCACCGATAACAGCGAAGCCAACCAGGTGATTCAAGCGGCCCTTCAGCCTTCGCCGCTGGAAACGAATCTCCATCGTTTAACCGATGAGATCGGGGGCCGCGTTCCCGGCACTCTCGGCATGCAGCATGCCGTAGCGTGGGGGATACAAGCGTTCACGGCCGCGGGAGCCGACGGCGTTCATACCGAGGGATTCACCATTCCGAACTCCTGGGCCGAAGGCGCCACGGAGATGACCGCGACCACGGCTTATCAAGTCGATGCTACCAAGGTGGGTGGCGGAACCGTGCTGTCGCCGTTCCGCGTGCGTGCCGTCTCTGTGGCTTGGGCACCAGCGCTCGCGCCCGTGAAGCACATCCCCATTGTCGACGTTGGGGACGGGACCGAAGCCGATTTCAAGAAGGCAGGGGACATCACTGGAAAGATCGTTTTGGTCCATACGACCGTGCTTAAGACCTGGAGCGACCTGTTCGCCGAGTATGCCAAGGCTCCGCCCGTGATCGATCTCGCCGTGAAAGGTAAGGCCAAGGCGGTTGCGTTCATGGCCAGCCGCGAGCACGACATTCTCTACCGGCACACCAACGCAGACGCCGGAGAAATCGACAAGCTTCCCATGGTCATCGTGGCGCGCGAAGATGGCGAACGCATCGCGCGCCTGTTAGCCGGGGGAAATTTAGTGTGGGCCGATCTCTCGATTCCCAACCAGATAGGCGGGCCGATCAAGACCTCCAACGTCATCGCGGAGATTCGAGGCACGGAGAATCCTGACGAGTTCGTAATCCTGGGTGCGCACCTCGACTCGTGGGAATTGGGCACGGGCGCGCTCGACAACGGCTGCAACGCTGCGCTGGTCGTCGATGCACTGCGGGCGATCAAAGCTTCGGGAGTGAAGCCGCGGCGCACCATCCGCTTCATTCTGTTCTCCGGTGAAGAGCAGGGACTGATTGGTTCGCGGGTCTATGCCTATAGCCATCGGCCCGAACTCGACAAGGCCGCGGGCGTCATCATCTACGACTCGGGCACGGGAAAGACGACCGGCTTCGCTATCGGCGGGCGCAAAGACATTCTTTACACCGCAAAAGAGCTGATCGCACCCCTGGCCCAGTTTGACGTCAAAGAAATAAAGACCGAGATGGAGTGGGGCACCGACCACTTCGATTTCATGTTGGAGGGCGTTCCCACGTTTGTCGCCGAGCAGCAAGAGTCAAACTATCTCGAAAACTACCACGCCATCTCAGACACCTACGATAAAGTGGACTTCGCCCAACTGAAGAAGCACGTGGCTGAGGCCGCGGCCCTGAGCGTCGAGTTGGCAGATCTACCGCAGAAGATCGGCCCACGGCTCTCCCGTGATCAGATTGAGCAAACCATGCGGGAGACCAACAGCGTGGAACTGCTCAAAGCTTTTGGCATTTGGGACGAGTGGGTGAGCGGCCAGCGGGGACGGCAGAAATAAATTGATGGTTGTTGATTTCTGATGGCTGATTGAATAGCTAAGCCGCTTGCGTTCAAGATTTTCAATCAACAATCAGAAATCAACAATCAACAATTCCGCCGGGCTGCCAGGAACATCCATTGCTCTACTTCTGGATTCTGTTCAACCTTTTCGCGCTGGGCATGCTGGTGGTGGATCTGCGCGTTGTCCATCGCCCTGGCCATGTGGTCAGCTCTCGCGCAGCGCTGGGGTGGAGCGCCATGTACGTGGCGTTGGCCGCCGGGTTCGCGGCTCTTTTGTACGTCTGGCAAGGGCATCAGGCCGCTCTGGAATTCGTTACGGGATATGTTCTCGAGCTCTCGCTCAGCGTCGATAATCTGTTCGTCTTCCTCGTGATCTTCAACTATTTCGCAGTCCCGGACGAGCAGCAGCACCGCGTTCTGTTCTGGGGCGTTCTGGGCGCGCTGGTCATGCGGGGCGTTTTCATCGGCGCCGGGGTCGGCTTGATCTCCCGTTTCCATTGGGTGCTTTACGTGTTCGGTAGCCTATTGATCTACAGCGGCATCCGCGTGTGTGTGATCGCGGAACACCAGATCGATCCTTCCACCAATCCTTTGGTGAAGGCGCTCCGCCGCTGGGTGCCCGTGACCACCGACTACCAGGGTGGCCGATTCTTTGTCCGCAACCTGCAGGAAAACTCACGCCTCTACGTGACGCCGCTGCTGTTGGTGCTTCTGGTGATCGAAACCACCGACATTCTTTTCGCGGTCGATTCCATTCCCGCCATCCTGGCCATCACCCTGAACGCCTTCATCGTCTATACCTCGAATGTGTTCGCGATCCTGGGGCTGCGCTCGATGTACTTCGCAGTGGCCGGACTGATGAAGATTTTCCGCTTCCTGCATTACGGGCTGGCGGTTGTGCTGATTCTGGTGGGCCTGAAGATGCTTGCTGCGGACTATTTCCCGGTTCCCATCGCGGCGACGTTGGCTATAGTGGCGGGAGTACTGCTGATTTCGATCGCGGTCTCGGCGGCTTTTCCTGTTACCAGCAAAGGCTGAAGGCGTTTCTGCGCCCGGCATCGTCAGGATACGAAGACCACTTTGTCCCCTCGGAGCACCGAGTGCTTTAGAAATTTCTTGTCATCATGATCGGGATAATCCATGCGATAGTGTGCGCCGCGGCTCTCTTCGCGCGCCAGAGCTGATCGCGCCACCAGCAGTGCTGCCAGGTGCAGGTTGGCTGCCTCGTGCGCCCGGCGGGTTTTCGGGTGCGCCAGTTTCGCAGCCATCTCTTCCAGACCCTTAATCGCTTTCTGCATTCCCATGCGCGTGCGGACGATGCCGACGTCGTTCTCCATCACGGTCTGAATCTGCCCGATCAACTCTTCTATGCCGGCATCCACCGGTCCATTGGAATACGCGGCTTTCGGCTGCGCGCTCGAACGCGACACCGGTTTTACTGCTTCGCGCATTGCCCTCCCGGCGCGCGATCCGTAGACCAGGCCTTCCAGCAGGGAATTACTGGGCAGACGGTTCGCGCCGTGCACACCCGTGGCTGCCGCTTCGCCCGCGGCGTAGAGCCCCTCGACGTTCGTCTTGCCGTCGAGATTTGTTCGCACGCCCCCGATCGCAAAATGCGCTGCCGGCCGCACTGGAATCATGTCCTCGGTGATGTCAATGTTGTGCTGCATGCACGTGGCGTAAGTACGCGGAAACCGTTTCCGTACTTTCGCGGCGTTGAGATGCGTCAAGTCCAGATAAACGAACGGATCTTTCGCCCGGCTCACTTCCATCTCATGAACAATGGCGCGAGCCACCAGATCGCGCGGCGCCAGCTCTCCCATCGGGTGGTATTTGCCCATAAACCGGTTCATCTCGAAGTTGCGCAAGTGCGCTCCCTCCGCGCGCAGCGCTTCGGACAGCAGAAACCGGGGTACCTTCTTCATATAAAGTGCCGTCGGATGAAACTGAACGAACTCCAGGTCGCCGACCTCCGCGCCCGCTTGGAAGGCCATCGCTACGCCATCGCCTGTGGCTGCGTCAGGGTTCGTCGTGTCGCGATAAATCTGGCCCATGCCTCCCGTGGCCAGCAGCACGGCGGAGCAAGCAATTTCCTGATGAACACCCTTGTCATCGATCAGAGAAATTCCGGTGATGTGTCCTGCGTCGGTCAGCAAGCTGGTGGAAAAGCAATACGGCGCAACCGTGATGTGGTTCAGCGAATCCGCCTTGGCGTGAAGCACTCGCAGGATGTCGCCGCCGGTTGAGTCCCCATCGGAATGCAGGCTGCGGTGGCGGCTGTGCGCACTCTCCAGTCCGAAAACCAGTTTGCTTCCATGGTGGCTGCCCCACGCGATCAATTCATCGATGCGCGGCGGACCTTCCTCCAGCAGAATCTTCACTGCCTCAGGATTGCACAGGTGATCCCCGGCATCGAGTGTGTCCTGCAGGTGCAGGATGACTTCATCTTCGTCGCTCAAAGCCGTGACCGGCGCAGACTGCGGGTTCGACTCGGCAACTTCCTTTTTCGCCAGCACAAGCACTCGTCCCGCCGCGGCCAACTCAATGGCCGCGCGCAGGCCGGCAACACCGGCGCCAATCACCACGAAGTCGGTCTCGGCTGGAAGACCCTTCATAGACAAGACAAAATTGAGACGGGGAATGGTACCACTTCACGAGCCAAGGCAAGCATTCGACTTCATACGCTATTATGGGACCGCATGCCGCAAGTGACCATCCACGTGCCCCCGCGGCCCTATCAGGCCTGGATCGAGAACGGCTTGCTCAGCCGAGCGGGGTCTGTCCTGAGCGAGTTGTTGCCGCAGGCCAGCCGCATTTTTGTGGTGACCGTTCCTCCGGTGCGCAAGCGCTGGGGATCGAAACTGGTAACTTCGCTGAAAGCCAGCGGTTTTACCCCGCAGGTGATTCCGATGCCGGACGGCGAGCCCACGAAGCGATTGGCGACCGTCGAGGCCCTCGCCGAAAAACTGGCGCGCCTGGGTGCCGACCGCAAGGCGGTGATCGTCGCCCTTGGCGGTGGAATCGTGGGTGACGTCGGTGGGCTGCTGGCCTCGCTCTACATGCGCGGCATCGAGTTGGTACAGATTCCGACGACGGTGCTAGCCCAGGTGGATGCCTCGATTGGCGGAAAGACCGGAGTTAATCTTGTTGTCGGCAAGAACCTGTTGGGAACGTTCCACCATCCGCGAGTCGTGCTGATCGATCCCACGGTTCTGAAGACGTTGCCCGATCGCGAATTTCGAGCCGGACTCTACGAAGCGCTCAAGTGCGGCATCATCGGAAACATCGAACTATTTCTGCGCTTCGAGCAGAATCGTGCTCGCATCCTGAAGCGGGATCCCGTGGAACTCGAGTGGCTGATCGCGCAATCCGTCAGGCTGAAGGCCGAAGTGGTTTCCGCCGACGAGCGCGAGGGGGGGCTCCGCCGCGTTCTGAACCTGGGCCACACCATTGGCCACGCTCTCGAGGCCGAAACCGGCTACCGCCGCCTGCTGCACGGCGAGGCGGTTGCCTGGGGGATGATCGCCGCGACCAACATTGCGCTGAGCGTGGGCCGCACCGACAGCGTGACGGCCGGCCGCATCGCCGACGCCGTGCTGAGCCTGGGCCGCCTGCCTGAAGTCAATGTCAACGCGCGCAAGATTCTGGCCCGCTTGCAGTCCGACAAGAAGACGCAGAATGGAGTGGTGCATTTCATCCTGCCGCGCGAAATCGGCAAGGTGGAAGTTGCCAGCGACGTGCCCGCAAGCGCGGTGGTTGACGCGGTCGAAGAGTTGCGGCGCGTGTCGCGCGGCGGCTGGGTTTGGGGAAAATAGTTCATACGAGAGCGAGAGGAAGATATGCAGGAAACGGCACAGCAGTACATCCAGCGGATCCTGGGCCACGTGGATGGCCAAGACGCAATCAAAGTGCAGCGGGCGACCGGTGCGAAGCTGAAAAAAATGACTCACGGCCTGACTCCCCGGGAACTGAAGTGGAAGCCCGAACCGGGGAAATGGTCGATCGCGGAGATCGTTGCGCACTTGGCCGACGTCGAAATCGTAGCCAGTTGGCGGATGCGCTCGGTGCTGGGCGCGAATGGCACGGCGATCCAGCCCTTCGATCAGGATGCCTGGGCGTCGGTGTTTCAATACAGCAAGCGCGATGTCGGGCAGTCGCTGGAAGTATTTCACGTGCTGCGCCAGAACAATCTGGCGATGCTGAAGGCGCTTCCGCGCGAGAGTTGGGAAAACTACGGGATGCATGCCGAGCGCGGCAAGGAAACGATCGCTCATTTGGCGCGCATGTTTGCCGGTCACGATACCAACCACATCCTGCAGGTCGAAGGCATTGCCGCGAAGCTGAAAAGCGCGCGCAAAAAGAGCGCCGGCAAGAAGAAGCGCGGATAAGTGGCCTTCGCGCAAATGGTGCAGGAAATCAACAAGTCGGCGGTACTCGGCGCAGCGCCGGAAGGCGCCAGCGACCCGAACTCTGCCGCGCGCGCCGTGCGCGAGATGTTTACCGCGATCGCGCCGCGCTACGATCTGCTCAACCACGTGTTGTCGTTCAATGTCGACCGCATGTGGTGGCGCCGCACCGCGCGCGCGTTCCGTGAGATCGTGGCCCGCCCCGACGCGCGCATCCTGGACCTGTGCTGTGGAACGGGCGACATGACGTTCGCCTTGCGCCGCCAGGCAGGGAACTCTTCGTCTCAGATTATTGGTGCCGACTTCTCGCACGCCATGCTGCAACGCGCCACTGCGAAGTCATCCGCTCAAAATGGATCATGGCCCGCATGGATCGAAGCCGATGCCCTCAGCCTTCCTTTTCCGAGCGCGCATTTCGATCTTGTGACCTCGGCTTTCGGTTTCCGCAATCTGGCCGACTACGACGCCGGATTGCGTGAGATCGTGCGCGTGCTGCGTCCCGGCGGGGAATGCGGCATCCTCGACTTCGGTGAGCCCCAAGGGATGATGAGTGCGCTGTACCGCATCTATTTCAAGCAAGTCCTGCCGCGAGTCGGCACTATCATCTCCGGCGTGCGCGGTCCCTATGCGTATCTGCCCGCGTCGGTCGAGCGCTTTCCGCCGCCGGGGGAAATGCTGGCGCGGATGAAGCGCGCGGGCTTTGGCGAAGCTGCCTGGACGCCCTACACGTTCGGAATCGCGGGCCTGTATCGCGCGAAGAAGGCCCTGGAAGTGTAGTTGGATGAAACTGGGGACGGCCGCCCTCGGCTCCTAGTTCGGCCGCGCCGACTTGAAACTGTCCGCAAATGCGTCGCTGATGCTGTAGCGGATTACGTGTTCATACTCCGGGCCCAGGAAGCGGCGCAGGCGGTCAGTATTCATGATGTACTCCCCGGTCATGTAAGGGACCGCCTCAGGTGGGATTGCTGAAATCTTGTACCTCCAAAGGAATTTCAGCACCTGCCGCATCGCCCACTTTCCGGGCACGCGGATCAGTTTTGCCTGCGCCATCTCGATGCAGCGGGCGAAGGTGAGCGGCTCACCACGGCCGGCAACGTTCAACACGGTCAGCCGTTGCGTCTCCGGCTCGCGCTGCAGGATGTGCCGGATCAGCCGCGCCATGTCGTCGACGTGGATGAACTGAATCTTGTTGTCGAGGTATTGCTGGCCGCGCGGCAGCATACAGGGCAGCCGCTTGCCCTCGCTCCGCATTTTCTGCGCCCGCGCGCTCTTCCCGTTGGGAGTGCCGTGGAACGCTCCCATCAGATAATTCTCGACACTGGCGCCGGTGAAGATGTGCGGCCGCAAAATATACGCGCTGCATCCGCGCAGGGCATGGGAGCGGGTTTGCACAACTTCATCCGACTGTTTCTTATGGATGGCATAGGGCAGGGTGTGCGCCGCCAGCACAGATTCTTCGGTCGCGGGTGCGGGAAGGTTCGGCCCGTACGCGGAGACGCTGCTGGGAAAGATGAACTGCTTGACCCCATCGTCGGTGGTGCGATTAGCCTCGGTGACCGCTTCCATCACGCGCGCCGTTCCCGCTACATTGATCTGCCACATGCGCTCCACGTCGACCACGCCCGTGCGCACGGGGTCGATCACAAACGCAAGATGAACCACCGCGTAAGCGTGCGTATCGCGCAGCAGCTCGTACAGAACCCGGGTGGACGATTCCTGGCCCAGATCCAGGCTCTCGAACTGCAGCTCGGAGTCGGTGCGGGGCGGACTCACGTCCACCCCAATCACCGAGTAACTTCCGAGCAGCGGCAGTAGCCTGGAACCCAGGTTGCCCGACACGCCGGTAACGACGACGACAGGTTTAGCCATCAGTTCGGTTTTGCCGCCGGAGGCGGAGTCTGCTGCTGACCTGGCGGAGGCAGTCGCGGACGCGGAGGTCGCGCTGGCTGTGCGGCGCTCGCTCCGCCCGGGCCAAAGTAGGTGTCGTTGGTCTCCACCTTGAACGAATTGTTCACCTTGTCCAGCATTTCGCGCGTTCGATCATTTTGCAACTTGCCGTGAATCTCGTTCTTGGCCTGATCGAGCGGGAGCTCACTCTTGCTGTTCATCTTGTAAATGTAGTGCCCGCCTGCATCGTTGATCACCTGCGAGACTTCGCCAGGTTTCAAATCGAATACCGCGGCGTGGGCTGCCTGCAAGGCAGTGCGGCGCACCGACGGCAGATTTACGTTCGGAGACGCAATCTTCATGCCGGCAGCTTCGAATGCTTCTTTCTGCAACTTGGTGATGTCTTCTCCGGCCGCAGCCCGCACTCGCAAGCTCTCGGCGAGTTTGGTCATAGCCTGTTCGGCTGCATCCGCCTTCGATTTCTCTTTGGCTTCTTTAGCTTTCTTCGACTCCTCCGTCAGCTTTTCGTCCTTCTCGTCGTCGTCCTTGGCATCGGCATCCGGCTGCTTGGTGCGCGGTACGAAGAGGCGGTCCAGGTTGTATTGTTCGAAATCGTTGGCATGCTCTTGGTAATACTTCTCGATTTCTTCTGGCGGAACGTTCGCCCCCTCTTCCTGAATGCTTTGCTGCAGCTCCTGCGCCAGGATCTGCATCTGGTTGAACTTGACCCGGTCTTCAAACTGCGGGGTCTGGTCCATCCCTTTCTTCTTCGCTTCCGTCGACATCGCCATTAACCGGGGGAGCAGACCGGCCAATTGCTTCTTCGTCTGGGGCGTAACGTTGGGAGTGAGATTGTGGATCAGTTTCTCAAACTCAGCCTTGGTGATTACGGTCTTGCAATCGGCCGCCTGAGTTTCCCCCGAGGGAGCCTTGGCCATGGTCTGAGACTCTGACGCGCATACTCCGATTATGGTGATCACGGCCGCGTCGGGCGCAACGGAAGCGGACGTATCTACCTGCTCGGCCGGAGCCTGTTGCATCGCCGGATTCTCCGGAAGGTGCCCCCCCATTACGGGCGCAGGCGCGCTCGGGGCGGCTTGTCCCCAGGCCAGCGTCCCCAGCAAAACACACATCAGCCAACTCTTACGCATAAATCGTTTCCTCCAGGATTGGTCCTTCAGAAAGTTGAAAATGGCCAAGCAAGAAATCGTAGCACAACGGCCTATTGCCCGCCCGCCGCCGAGCGAATGGCTTCCGGCGCCGGTACTGTGAGCGATCGAGCACGACCGTTGCCTCGCCGCGATTTGCTTGGCGCTTTCGGCTCACAGCGGCGATAATTCCTGCATGTCGGGAAGCCCCGCCATTTCTCCGTCTGACTTGATGCGCTCAGAAAAGCGCGCAGCGGCGGGGAATTCCGTGCTGGCCGCGGTCGTCATCACTAGCCTCAAGCTCGTAGTCGGATTCAGCACGGGCAGCCTCGGCATTCTCTCGGAGGCCGCGCACTCCGGCCTGGATCTGATTGCATCGCTTCTTACATTTTTCTCCGTAGGAGTTTCCGACAAGCCCGCCGACGCGGACCACCAGTACGGCCACGGCAAGATCGAAAATTTTTCCGCCTTCGTCGAGACTGGGCTGCTGCTGCTGACTTGCGCCTGGATCATCTATGAAGCAGCGTTGCGCCTCTTCTTTCGCCGGATTGACATCGAGCCTTCCATAGCGGCTTTTGCGGTGATGCTTTTCTCGATGGGGCTGGATTGGTGGCGCTCGCGCGTTCTCGGCCGCATCGCCAGCAAGTACGACAGCCAGGCTCTGGAAGCCGACGCGCTACATTTTTCCACCGACATCTGGTCTGCCGGGGTGGTGGTGCTCGGGCTGGCGCTGGTTCTGATCGGCCGTAGCTATCGCATCGACTGGCTGCGCGTTTCCGATCCTGTCGCCGCGCTCTTCGTCGCTGGCGTTGTGGTTTCGGTGAGCTGGCGCCTGGCCCGCCGTACCGTCGACGCCCTGCTCGACGCTGCTCCGCCAGGAGTTCGATCCAAGATTTACGACGCGGTTTTGCGCGTCGAAGGAGTTCTCGAAGTCGATCGCATTCGCATCCGCCGGGCGGGGAACCGTTATTTTGCCGATCTGGCCGTGGGACTCGCCCGCACTGTGACTTTCCAGCGTTCGGGGCAACTGGCCGCTTCCGTCACCAAGGCTGTGCACCAGGTTCTTCCCAACGCCGACGTGACCGTGCAGCCTCTTCCGCGCGCGCAGCATTCGGAGAATATTTTCGACCGCATCCGCGCCGTTGCGACCAACAATAATCTCAACGTTCATGACATCAGCGTCCAGGATTTCGCCGGCCGCCTGCACGTCGAGCAGCACATTGAACTCGACGAGCGTATGACCCTTAAGCACGCTCACGATGAGGTCACCGAGCTCGAAGCGGATATGCGCCGCGACGTGCCCGAGATTGCCGACATCCTTACCCACATCGAGAGCGAGCCCGCGACCATCGAAAAGCCGGAGGAAGTCGTCAGCGACGCGGAACTCGAGCATCGTCTGAAAGCCGTAGCCTCGCAGTTTCCCGAGGTGCTCGACGTTCATGATTTCGTCATCAAGCGGGTGCGCGGCCGTATGTACATCTCATGTCACTGCACGCTGCCGGACGATCTTTCTCTGGCCCGCGTGCATGACATTCAGACCGAGTTGGAAATCCGTTTCAAACAGGATGCGCCCGAACTGTTCCGCGTCCTGATTCACCCTGAACCCAGCACTGACAACCGGAGATAGCGCGATGATCACCGCAAAAGCGATCTGGACCGAGAACGAGCGCTACATCGGCGAGGCCAGCTCACGCCATGCCGTTGTCATGGACACTGCAACCGAGAAAACCGCGAACACGCCGATGGAACTTGTGCTGATCGCGCTGTGCGGATGTACGGCTTCTGATGTCGTCGGTATCCTTCGAAAGAAGCGCGAGCCGTTTACCAGCCTGGAAGTGATCGCCAGTGGGGAGCGGGCATCCGGCTATCCCGCCGTGTACACGGAGATTAGCCTCGTTTACCGCATTGCCGGAAAAGTTTCCCGCAAAGCGGTGGAAGACGCCGTCAAACTCTCGAAGGAAAAATATTGTTCGGTCTCCGCGATGCTGGAAAAGACCGCGAAGATCACCTCCAAAATTGAACTGGTGGAGTAAATGGCATTTACGCGCGTAATGCTCTTCACCCAACCCGGCTGCCTCTCCTGCGAATTGATGAAGGTGTTTCTCGAAGCCAAGGAGATTACATTCGAAGAGCGCGACATCTGCAGCGATTTAGAAGCCCGCCGAGAAATGACCGAGCAGCACGACAGCGGCGAAACTCCAACCTTGGTGGTCTTCTCGGGCGAAACAACGGAAGTGATCATCGGCTTCGATCCCGTACGCCTTGACCAGTTCCTCGATTCAGCCCCATCATCGGATTCGGTGACTGAATCCTGAACTCCGTAAACTCCAACGGAAGAATTCCCCATCCCCTGCGCGGATATTTCTTTATCGGCGCCGCCGCATTCCTCTGGGGAGTTTCGGCCGTGCTCGGACGCGCCGTGTTCACCGGCAAATTGCCCCTGAGCAGGGAAGCTCTGCATCCCATCGATCCGCTCATCCTCTCGCAAACGCGGACTTCATTCTCGCTGCTCGTATTACTTCCACTTCTGGTGGGATGGCGCGGCTGGCAGCGAATCAAGCTTCCCGCGCCCGATCTCATCCAATGCCTCCTGCTGGGGATGCTTGGCGTGGCGGCGTCCAATTACTTCTATTACGTCGCCATTCAGAAAACGAGCGTTGCCATCGCCATCATCGTGCAATACACGGCGCCGGTCTGGGTTCTGCTCTACGTGGTCGCCCGGCGCCAGCAGAAACTCTCGATGCAGAAAGTTGCCGCCGTGGCAGTCGCCATCGCCGGCATCGCTCTGACGATCGGGATCATTGGAGGGAAGTCCGCATCATCGCCCCTCCGCCTCGACTCCTACGGATTCTTCGCCGCCCTGCTGGCGTCGTTCTCGTTCGCGTTCTACAACGTCGGCGGACACCGCCTTCTGGCCCGCTACGACCGATGGCGCGTTTTGGTCTGGACGCTGGCTTCCGCCGCGGTGTTCTGGCAGTTCGTGAATCCCCCGTGGAAAGTCTTCGCCGCGCACTATGCGCCGGCGCAGTGGGGATTCCTGTTCGTCTTCTCCATGATCTCGGTGCTGGGATCGTTCTCGCTCTACTTCCTCGGCCTGCAACATCTCGAGCCCACGCGCGCCATCATCGCCAGTTGCCTGGAGCCGGTCTTCTCGATCCTGCTGGCGGCCGCGTTATTGGGGGAAGGCCTGCGGCCAATCCAGACGCTGGGCATCGTCCTCGTGCTCTCGGCGATCGTGATCGTGCAGTTGCCGGGTCGGGGGACGCAAGAGCCAGTGGTCGTCGAGCCCATCGAATAAATCGACAAAAACGTAGAGGGCCGGTGATTATTTGACGTGATTATTGGACCAGGTATGTACTCCCCGGTTACCTTGGTGTGGCATCTGACGCCGTTTTTACACGAGAAGCGGCTGTTCTTGGCTACGCTTTAGCTATCCCGACCGGTAATGCGAGGTCAGTATGATGAAAATCCGATCTGCGATCTACGTGCTCGCGTTTTTATCCGCGTGCCTTACGCCTGGTTTCGCGCACCACACAGCAGTGGTCGTCAATAAAGACAACCCAGTCGAAAACGTCAGCTCCGCTCACCTGGCGAGGATTATTCGCGGGGAAATCAAGAAGTGGCCCGACGGCAAGAACATCGTGCTAGTGCTCCACAAAGACTCCGCCAGCGAAGCCGAAACTCTGCAGCGGCTGAACAAGATGTCGGCCGCTGAGTGGAAGAGTTTTCTCACAGCGCACAAGGATTCGATTGTATTCGTCGACTCCGACGCCGACGTTCTCAAGGCGGTGCAGTCCGAACCCGGTGCGGTGGGCCTGATCGAGGTCCACTCCATTGACAACAGCATCAACGTGGTTCACGTGGACGGCAAACTCCCCATGGAGTTTGGCTATTTGCCTCACTAAGAGCTTGCGCCGCTGGCCCCGCGCAGCAGATGAAAATATCGCCGCGCCTTTTTGACATCGCGCCCAATCTGCTCCCGCAAAGCGTCGACCGACGGAAACTTGATTTCATCCCGCAATCGTTCCAAAAAACAGATCTCGACCTCCGTTTCCGGCAGCAGTTCGAGGGGATGGAAGTTGAGCAAGTGCGTTTCAATCGCGAACAACTCGGCACCAAACGTCGGACGATTGCCCACATTCGTGACCGAATCAAACCGTTCGCTCCCCACGCGCGTCCATGTGATGTAGACGCCGTCCATGGGAACCAGTTCTTCGTAGCGCGCCAGGTTGATGGTCGGCACCGTGTACTTCGAGCCGTAACCGCGCCCGCGCCCCGGCGTCCCCAGAATGCAGAACGGCCGCGCCAGCAGATGCCGCGCCCGGCTGACGCGCCCCGCGGTGAGCAATTTGCGAATCTGGCTGCTCGACACGGTTTCGCCACGCAAGGTCATCTCGGGATACAACTTGACCTCGAATCCCATCTCGCGACCGAATTCGGCCAATAAGTCCATGTCACCCGCCGCTTTATGCCCGAAGCGGAAGTTGAATCCCTCGTGCACTTCGCGCGCGTGCAGCTTCTTCTTCAGAATTCGCTCCGCAAACTGGCGCGGGGTCATCAGAGAGAGGTCCCGCCCAAAAGGAAGGAGGAGAACGGCGTCGATCCCCGTGCCTTCGAGCAAGCGCAGCTTTTCCGGAGTGGGCGTAAGCAGCTTCAGTCCAGCCTCTGGCCGCAGAATCCGCGTCGGATGCGGCTCAAACGTCACGGCTACAGAGGTAGCTCCGCTGGCCCGTGCCCGCGCAACGATCTCTTGCAACACGTGAGCGTGGGCCCGATGGACGCCATCAAAGTTCCCCACACTCACCAGGGCAGGCCCGAAGTCAGCAGGAACGTCGTCGAGTTTGTGAAACACCTGCATAGGGACTAAGAAGTGGCATCGGGCGTCGGACCTCGGACCTCGGACCTCAGGCGTTAGCTATATCGTCAGCCTATAAGTGCCAGCCCGCCACTCTGTCAATGTGCCACTCTGTCTGAGGTCTGACGTCCGAAGTCCGACGTCGCTCTTGGATTTCAAAATCCGATTTCAAACTCGAGCTTCATCCCGTCGTGCGACAACCGCACGTGCCTGGGTAGTGACGCGTTTGTCGCTTCGTGCGCCAAGTCGTGGCAAATATGGGTGAAGAACGCCCGCTTCGGTTTCAACCGGTCGACGATGGCCAGCGAATTCTTGACCGTCGAGTGGGTCGGATGCGGCTTGTGCCGCAGCGCATCCAAAAAAAGAATGTCCAACCCCTCCAGTTGATGCAGGGAAGATTCCGGAATCTCGCTGTGGTCGGTCAGATAGGCTCCTGAGCCAAACCGGTAACCGTAAATCTGCGATTCTCCATGAATCAGAATCACCGGCTCAAACTGCACTCCGAACACATCGACCGGCCCATCAATCGGACGCAGTTCCAGCAGAGGTAGTCCGCCAAACTTATAATCGGCGTCAAAAATGTAGCTGAACATTTTACGCAGAAACGCCGCCGCGTCCGGCCGCGCGTACAGCGGCAACTTATTTGGCTTGTGCCGGTAACTGAGAGGCCGCAGGTCGTCGATGCCCAGAATGTGGTCGGCGTGTGTGTGGGTGTAGAGCACGGCATCCACACGCGTAATGTTTTCCCGCACGGCCTGCGTGTAAAAGTCCGGAGTGGTATCGATGAGCACGACTTTGCCGTCGTACTCCAGCATGATCGAAGGCCGCGTCCGCCGGTCGTGGGGATCGCCCGACCGGCACACGGCGCAGTCACATCCCAACGTGGGTACGCCCATCGACGTCCCACTGCCTAACACGGTCAAGGTCGCTTTCATCGTCCTCGGGTTCCAGCGCCGGTTCCGGCAGCAGGGCCGGCTTGTGACGGCCGCGCGAGTGCATTGGTCACTTCTACATACGCCATGCGCAGCTCATAGAGGCTGTTTTGCAGGAAATTTTCTTCGGCTGGGGTGAGATTGCCCTTCGTCTTTTCCGCGATCAGGCTGAGCGTGTCAATGGACTGACGCGCTCCGATTATGTCGACTCGCGGCTGCTCGCCCTGTTGGCGCATCAGCCCCAGCTGCATCATCGAGGTCATGTAGAGCGATGCCAGAAAGCGCTCAAACGTAATCTCGAAATCCTTGGCGGAATGTCCGCTAAGTTCGACCTGGGCATCGAGATCCTTGGAAGACTGGCGGTAAGCGGCCGCCTGCGCGTCCTGCTCGGCGCTGGTGGGTGGCACAGGCATTTCACGTTCCGGCATCTCGCCCGTCTCTGAAACCGCAGGCGCAGGAGCCTGTTCCACGGATGAAGCAGCCGGGGGTACAGCGGGCGCCGCAGCTTTCGGCGTTTCTACTTCCTCGGGCACCTCAACGCGCAACTCGCCGTCCGAAGTGAATAGTCGGCGGTCCGTTACCTTGAAACCAGATTGTTCGTGTCTCTTTTCAGCCATAATCCCTTTCCTAAGAAAGATCGCCAGCTTTTCTCTGCGTTCTCCGCGATTTCTCAGCGACCTTTGCGGTCAAAAGCTTTGTGAATCATGCCGGATGCTGTTCCAGAGAACGCTCCTCCTGCAACAGCAGGCTATCCGTAATCGGCAACTGCACCACGGTCGCCTTCACCGTACCAATCGTTATCTCACGCCCCGGCACACCCACTTCACGCCGGATGTATCCCAGCGCGACAGTTTTTTCCCGGCGGTTTAGTTGAACAGAAGCGGCGCTGGTGATCTCTCCGACTTCTTTTTCCCCAGCCAGAATCTTGGTTCCGGCAGGAATCGGCACCGTGCCGTCAGCCACAAATCCCGCGAACTTACGATGCACCGCTCCACGCGAGCGAATGCGCTCCACGATTTCCTGCCCCACATAACAGCCCTTATTGAAGTTCAACGCGCGCGCCTGCTCGGTCTCCTGCGGCAAGTCGCGCTCGCGGATGTCCACCCCATAGCGCGGAACACCAGAGACGATGCGCAGCAACTCCAACGCCTCGAACCCCACGGCCACAGCCCCAGCGGCCAGCAAAGCGTCCCAAAGTTGCCGCACGCTCCCCGGCGCAACCCAGATCTGATACGAGGCAGACTCCGATTCTTCTCCGCGCACCGCGGTGCACTCCGTACCTTGCCACATCACCGACTGCATCTGCAAAGCCTGCATCTCAGGAATCGCAAATCCCGCTGCGGCCAACACTTCGCGAGACTTCGGCCCGGCAATGCCCAGCGCAGTCAACTGCTCACTGAGGTTCGTGACTTCAACGTCGTCCATGATGATGTAGTGGTCGAACGTCGCCAGAATCTTTTCCTCCTGCCCGCGGTCGGTATCAACCGTGATGGAGTCCCCGCGGTTGTAGGCGTAAAGATCGCCCAGAATGTGCCCCTGCGGATTTAGCAGAAAGGCGTACACCCCGTGGCCCGCCACCAGATCGCGGACATTGTTGGTAACCATGCCGTTCAACCAGCGCACCCGATCGCCGCCCGTGAGCGAGATCTTGGCCCGGAATCCGAGGTCATACACGCCGCAACCGCCGCGCAGAGCCGCAAATTCTGCCTGCGGATCGCCGAAGCGCGCGGCCGTCGTAGCGCCGCGATAGTCGCCGACGCCCGCCGCACCTAACCCCTCGCCGTGTCCTTGGAGTGCCGTGAGCCCCATACTGGTAGTTCGATTATAGCGATTGTGTTAACTTTCCTGCCGTGGACTCAAAAAAGGAAACCAGGAAACGCATAGCGGTCATCCCCGGCGACGGCATAGGCCAGGAAGTCATCCCCCAGGCGGTGAAGGTGATTCAGGCCTCCGGCGCCGACGTGGAGTTGACTGACTTCGACTGGGGCGCCGATCGCTATTTGCGCGATCAGGTCACGGTGCCTCCCGAGGGCTTTGCCATGCTGGGCCGCGATTTCGACGCGATTATGGTGGGCGCGTTCGGCGATCCGCGGGTCAAGACCAACATCCATGCCAAAGAAATTCTGCTCGGCATGCGCTTCAAGATGGACCTCTATGCCAATGTGCGTCCGGTCCGCTTGCTCGATGCAGCGTTGTGTCCGCTGAAGGGAGTCGAGCCTAAGGACGTGGATTTCGTCGTGCTCCGCGAAAACACCGAAGGCGTGTACACGGACGCGGGCGGCGTCTTCAAACAGGGCACGCCCGACGAAATCGCAACACAAGAAGACATCAACACGCGGAAAGGAGTCGAGCGCATCATCCGCTATGCATTTCAATATTGCGAGCGCCACACCAAGCTCGACGGCGCGCCGCGCAAAACCGTCCTGATGTGCGACAAGTCGAATGCTATGACCCACGCCGGAGGCCTGTGGCAGCGCGTGTTCAAGGAAGTCAGCGGCGAGTATCCTCAACTCACCACGCAGCACATGTACGTCGACGCCCTCTGCATGCAGATGGTCCGCGATCCCCGGCAGTTCGACGTCATCGTCACCAATAACATGTTCGGCGATATCATCACCGACCTCGCCGCCGGCCTGCAGGGCGGCCTGGGCATGGCCGCCAGTGGCAACATTCATCCGGGGAAGACGTCGATGTTCGAGCCCGTGCACGGGTCCGCCCCGCCCATCGCGGGCAAGAACATGGCGAACCCGTTGGGCGCAATTTTGACTGCGGCAATGATGCTCGCTCATCTCGGAATGGCGAGGGAGGCGGCGAAAATCGAAGCTGCAGTGCTCGAAGCCGTCCGCCAGAAGAAAACCACGCAGGACATCGGCGGCCCGCTGGGGACGCGGGAAGCGGGAGAGTGGGTGGCAACAAAAGTCAGCCGATACTAAGTCTTGTCATCCTGAGCGAGTGGGCCGATTCGCGAACGCGAATCGGCTCACGCAGTCGAAGAATCCCGCGTCGCAAACGTAACGGTGGACCTGTCAGGTAGTTCTCCCCATGGCGCATGCCGCGAGATCACGTGAACCCTCGACCCAGTCAGTATCAGCGATTGCAGGGATCCTTCGACTACGCATCGGCTTTCCCTTCGGAAAGCCGATGCTTCGCTCAGGATGACACGCGAAGGTTATGACCGTCGTCCCACCAGCAGCGCCAATTCCCGCCACTTCCAGGCGCACTCCACGTCCTCAAACCCAATCTCGCGCAACCATTTGAGTTGGGTTTCGACATCCAACAACTTGTTCGAAGGATCCTCCGTCTCGACCGTAAATCCGATTCGTTCCAGAAATTCCTGGTGCAGCCGCGGAGTTGGCGAAGCCACGTGCTCCAGATTGCAGAACACGCCGCCCGGATTGAGCAGTCCGTAAATCTCCGCGTAGAGCGCCCGTTTGCGCTCGTGGACGAGATGATGAATCGCAAAGCTGGAGATGACTGCATCAAACGGGCCGAGAGCAGGCAGAGGCTCGTCCATATTGTGCGCAATGACGCTGACCGAAGACTCCCCGGCAAAGCGCCTGCGGACCTCGTCGAGCATCGTCGGAGAGAAATCGACAGCCACCGCTTCGGTGGCAGGGCGCTTGCGCGTGACCAATTCCTGTCGGACCAGAGCCAGCAGGCGCCCGTCCCCAGTACCTAGGTCGAGGACACGCCGCGTGCCCGGCGAAATGAATTCGAGCAGAGCCGACTCTCCTTCGCTACGATGGGTAATGGAGTCGGCGCGTTCCAGATAATCGCGGGCGTGGTCGTTCGACGTCCAGAGATTGACAGGCTCGCTGGCATTCATGAGGGAAAAGTATACGGAAACGTATAAACTCAATCTCAATGAATAAGAGTAAAGGGCTTTCCTCGCGGATTCTTCGGTTGCTTTTTGCAGTTGGTTTGTTCGCCGTGTTGAGTGCGGCTGTTTTGTTGCACGCCCAAGATCAACCTGCGCAGGCTCCGGCTCAGCCCCTGACTAAAGAGCAGCAAGATCAAAAGCCGGCGGAGAAGAGTGTCCGCCCCACACAAGATCAGCCTACCCAAGATCAGGCCACACAAGATCGCCCCACACAAGATCAACCCAAGCCTTCCTCACCCGACGCCGAGCCCGCGAAAGAAGTCAAGATCACCCCGCGTCAAGCCGAGGAACTGTTCCACTCCATCGACGAGATTCTCGACTTCGACAGCAAGCAGACCGGCCTGCCGATCAAGAGAGAAATCAAGCGCAAACTGACCAGCCGGGATGAGGTTGTCTCCTTTCTCACCAAGCACCTCAACGACGAAGACACGAAGCGCCTGCGGCGGTCGGAGCTGGTGCTCAAAAAATTTGGCCTGCTTCCGCGCGACTTCAATCTGGAAACTTTTCTGGTCGCACTCCTGCGGGAGGAAGTGGCCGGCTACTACGATCCCAAAACAAAAACCGTGAACCTGCTCGACTGGGTGCCCATGGAAGAGCAGGAGCCGGTGATGGCTCACGAGTTGACGCACGCGCTCCAGGACCAGTCGGTCGGCCTGCAGAAGTGGATGAAGAAGGGCGAGAAAGACTTAGCCGAAATCAGGAAGGATCCCACTCCCGCCGACATCGAAAACGACGAGATAGACAATGCCCGCGAGGCCGTGCTCGAGGGCCAGGCCCAGGCCATGATGTTTCAATACGCCATCGCCCCGACCGGCCACTCGATTGCTGCCTCGCCGGAACTGGTGAAGGCGATGGAAGAGGAGACTCTCACCGGTTCGGCCAGCACCAAGGTCTTCAACGAGGCCCCCATCTTCATGAAAGAGTCGCTGACGTTTCCCTACAGCTACGGCATGGAATTCGTCATCACGTTGATGCAAAAAAGCGGCAAGGAGAAGGCATTCGCCGGAGCGTTGCGGAATCCTCCGCACACCACGCGCCAGATCATGGAACCGGAGACCTATCTGTCAGGCGAGCAGATCGAGCCCATGCGCGTCCCCGATTTCAGGCACGATTTCAAGGACTATCAGAAATTCGACATCGGAGCGATGGGCGAGTTCGATGTGGCTGTGCTCATCGAGCAATATGCCGGGAAGCCGTTGTCGAGGCGCATGTATCCGGAATGGCGCGGCGGATATTACTACGCCGCGAAGCCCAAGCCCGATCCCAAGTCAGACGTCTCTCGGGTCGCGCCGCTGGGCCTGCTGTATGTTTCGCGCTGGTCAAGCGCCGATAAGGCAGCGGAATTTGCGGAGATCTACGCAAAGTCGCTAAAGCAACGCTACACGAAAGTAAACGAAGTCGGAGAGCCGGCGCCAGAGAAAGCCGCCGGCGGGATTGCCGATTCCAAGCTCGACCTGCTGAAAGGCCGCCACGCCTGGATCACCGAGGACGGCACGGTCGTGATCGAGGAGCAAGGCGACACGGTGTTCGTGAGCGAGAGCCTCGATGCGGCCACCACAGCGGTCTTGGAAAAGGAAGTGTTCGCCGCGCCATCCCCGCAGTGAACCAACCCGTCGCTATTTCTTCTTCTTTTCTCTCTCGTCCGGTAGTTCCGCCAGAAAATGTTGGACCTGAGCCGCCGCCGTGAACTGCCTGCCCCCGCGCTCGATCGTAAGTTTGCGCTCCTGCCCTGGCGTTCCTCCGAGCATGGCCCACACCTGCCCCATAGTCGACCCGCCCACCGGGATGCCATCGACTGCGACTAGGTGATCGCCAGCCTGGACGCTATCTGGCACAGATGGCTTTCCCTCAAGGTCCGCGACGCCGAGGATCGCGTACCGGCCGTCATCCTCGGGACGCAGGATGAGTCCGACGACATCAAGATCAGGAAAATTAAACATGCGGCCAAACTCGAAGTAGACCGTAGAGTGGGCGTAGTCGAGCCCGATTCGATAGTTCAGCAGAGCATTCGAGCCGAGCAGTCCGGCGGTTGGTACACCGGCGCGCTTTGCAAAGAATTCCATTCTGTCTTTAGGAAAGTCTACGACGGCCACGTTCGCTAGAAAGAGCGGCCCATATTGCACGCGGTCCACGCGCATCAGCTTCCACTTCGGCTCTTCATCGAGACCCCACATGTTGGCCGATCCCACGGCTCCAGTCATGTGCGGCCAATCCGGATGCGCGGCACTGATTTTGTTGAACAGTTCTTCGGAAAGAAAACTGATAGAGGACCCAATGTCGAGCGCAAGATTGTATTTCTTGTTCTCGATTTGGGTGGGAACCTGAATCAGTCCATTCTCCGCATTGATCTGAACCTTGCCGCTCGGCCCCCTGAAATGAACCGTACCCGGTGTGCCGATCGAAAACTTATGCCCAGGAAAATCGACGAGCACGTCATAGCGACGGAGAATACTCGAGGGCAGGTTGATCTCGGCGTTCATCCCGGCCGCCAGCACTGAGGCCGCATTGACGGGCTTCAGCGGAATCTTCGCTTCCTTCACTCCCGCCAGGGGAATCATCATGCCGCCCACCATGATCTCTTTCGGCGGCGGTGAAGAGCACTCCTGTTCATTGCAGGAAACCGCCAGTCCCAGGAGCGTAGCCAGCCGGCGCGACAAATAGAGATCCGGGTTCCCGTTATCTACCCACGCGTGAACGCGCTCGGCCGATCCATTGGGCAAGGGGAGAGCGGCATCAATGACGACGCGATTGTGATCGATGACTGCCGGAACGGTGACTGATGTTGGCTCGGACGGCGGCCGGGCTTTGTCTTGCGCGAGGACGGTCCCCGTGAGCAGGAACAGAAAGATTGGAGCGCCAGCAAACCGCACAGAAAGATTGTAACGGCATCGACGCCTTGGAGGCGATTCGATATCGTGATACGCTTCGCTCACGGTGGCGCCCTTCAGCGAAAGCGATCAAGATCAAAGTTCGCTCGACTACTGCATCCTTCGCGATGGAGGAGTCGCGCTCTATCGAGCTCCCGAGATCCTAATTGAGGATATGAACTGGCTCTCTAATAACAAATACCAACTTTATTCACTCGACTGCCAGCGGTGGATTTCGGATGACGCGATGCACTCGGAGTGGAAGTCGGCTCTGTCTTTTCCGGATTACTACGGTCACAATCTCAATGCTCTCAACGATTGCTTGAGTGACCTTCCAGTTCCTATCGTAGGCGGTATCGCCTTGGTGTTGCGTCGCTTCGATGCCTATTCAAAAGGGGCTGGAGCCTTCGCAATGCCATCGGGTTGCTCCGAGGCTGAAGTTGTTCTGGACATTCTCGCTCACACTTCGCGGTATTTCCTTCTAACCGGCCACCGCTTCTTCACCCTCGTACAGACAGGCGATCCAACGGCGAATTATGGCCGGCTCGGTGGCGCATCCGCACAGTGGAACCGGCGCGAGTGGCTCAACAAGAGCCGCGGGCTTTAATTCCGAAGGTCTTGGGTGCTCGCAACCGTCCTGTATAATCACGAGTTTGACTTGAGTGCGCGTGCGTGATCTGGAGGACGATTGGCACAGGCGGAAATCGGAATTATCGGCGGCAGCGGGCTCTACTCCATGCCCGGGCTGAGCAAGGCGAAAGAAGTGCGACTGAAGACGCCGTTCGGCGCGCCTTCCGACGCCTACGTGTGCGGCACGCTCGAAGGACGCAGAGTCGCGTTTCTGGCGCGGCATGGCCGCGGCCATCGTATCCTGCCCAGCGAACTGAATTTCCGCGCCAACATTCACGGGTTCAAGCAGCTTGGGGTTGAACGCATCGTTTCGATCTCGGCGGTCGGATCGCTGAAGGAAGAGCATAAGCCTTTGGACTTCGTTATCCCCGACCAGTTCTTCGATCGCACTCGCCATCGCGTGGATACGTTTTTCGGAAGCGGCGTGGTGGCGCATATCTCCTTCGCCGATCCCGTCTGCGGAGAACTCGCCGGTGTGGTCGAGTCCGCGTGCAAGAAGGTTGGAGTAGTCGGCAAGCGCGGCGGAACCTACCTATGTATGGAAGGCCCGCAGTTTTCCACCAAGGCGGAGTCGAACGTCTACCGGGGCCTGGGGATGGATGTGATCGGCATGACCAACCTGCAGGAAGCCAAACTGGCGCGAGAAGCAGAACTTTGTTATGTCACGGTCGCCATGGTGACCGACTACGATTGCTGGCATCCGCATCACGACTCGGTCACGGTCGATCAAATCGTTGCCGTGCTCCTCAAGAACGCCGACAACGCCGCGAAGGTTGTCCGCTCCACGGTAGCCGCGATGCCGCAGGCGCGCTCATGCAAATGCGCCTCGGCGCTGGCCCACGCGATCCTGACGGATCAAACACTGATTCCCCCGGCGACGAAGAAGAAACTAAAACTGATCCTGGGCAAGTATCTGCAGGCAAAGGCGAAATCGAAGTAAGCGTTTTCCTTCGCGAACCTTCGTGCCCTTCGTGGTCGATGCCTTTAACTGGAAAAGGAACAAGATCCACAATGAGCATTCTCGTAGTCGGTTCGGTCGCGTTCGATGACGTCACGTCGCCGTCGGGCAGCGTGCAAAACATTCTGGGTGGCGCGGCCACTTATTTTTCGCTGGCGGCCAGTTATTTCACAAAAGTCCGCGTCGTGGCCGTGGTCGGCGAAGACTTCGGCGCCGAACAGGAGCAGGTCTTCCACCAGCACGGCATCGACATCCGCGGCCTGGAGCGCGCCAAAGGTAAGACGTTCCGCTGGGGCGGTTCCTACACCGACAACCTCAACGAAGCGAAGACGAATTTCACCGACCTGAACGTATTCGAGACTTTTCAGCCTCGTATTCCGAAGGAATACGAGGACACCGAGTTTCTCTTCCTGGCGAATATCCAGCCGACCTTGCAGGCCGACGTGCGGCGCAAGATGAGCCACGTGCGCCTGACCGGCTGCGACACCATGAATTACTGGATCAAAGGCGCGCTGAAAGAGCTTCGGGAAACGCTGAAGCTCGTAAATGTGCTACTGATCAACGACACCGAGGCGAAGATGCTCGCCAACGAAACCAATCTGCCGCGGGCCGCGAACAAAGTGCTGGCTATGGGCCCACAAGCGCTGGTTATCAAGCACGGCGAGTACGGCGCCACAATTTTCTTTCGCGAGGGAGCATTCGGCATCGGGCGTCATCCGTTTCGCGCTCCCACGCTGCCCATCGATGAGGTGAAGGATCCCACCGGCGCGGGCGATTCTTTCGCCGGGGGATTTATGGGGTATTTGGCGTCTCAGGAGGAAATGAGCCGCGAGGTTCTGAAGCGCGCTCTGTTCTACGGCGGAGTCATGGGATCGTTCGCGGTCGAGCGCTTCGGTACCGAGCGCCTGCAGTTGCTGACCCGGGAAGAGATCGAAGAACGCTTTCAGATCTTTCGCGAACTCACGCACCTCGAGTAGGCTCCTCAATGGCCCTCGTTGCTTTTCGGGGATCGCTCGTGCCCAAGAAAATAAAGATAAAGGCCGCGCCGCCGCCCAGTTCCCCCTGGGTTTCCGAGATCAGGCTGCTGGCCTGGCTGGCAACCTGTGTTTCCGTGATCTCCTTCCTGGCCTATTTCCAGCGCGGCGACGTATTGCTCTATGGCGACGCAATCGCCCACATCAACATCGCGCGCCGCGTCTTCGATTCGAAAACTCCCGGCCTGCTGCAGCTAGGAACGGTGTGGCTGCCGCTCCCCCATCTGCTGATGATTCCTTTCCTGCTCTCCAACGAAATGTGGCGGCGGGGCGTGGGCGGCTCGATTCCTTCCATGGTGGCGTACGTATTTGGCGCGATCGGAATGTTCCGTCTGATTCGAGGCGCGCTTTCCCGCAGCCTAGAGCCAGATGGCGCCGCGCGAATCGCCGCGTGGACGGCGACATTAGTGTTCGCGGCCAATCCGAACCTGATTTACATGCAGGCCACCGCCATGGGAGAGGCGTTGTATCTCGCACTTTTCCTCTGGACGATCGTTTATTTCAGCGAGTCCGTGCGTGGGGACGCGAAGGCTTTGACCAAGTGCGGCCTGTGTGTGGCGGCGGCCTGCCTCACCCGTTATGACGGATGGTTCCTGGCTGTGGCGATTGCAGCGGCAGTCGTATTCCGTAGCATAGTCGACGGCAAGGCAGCTCCGCCGACCGCCCCCGCATTCCGGATCCCACGAGCCGCAGCGCTGAAGTTCGTTTTGATCGCGGCGGCGGCACCGTTGCTCTGGCTGACTTATAACGGAATCGTCTATCGCAATCCGCTCGAATTCGCTAATGGACCGTACTCGGCGAAGGCGATTGAGCGACGTACAGTCGGCGGAAGTCCGGTGCATCCGGGCAGCGGCAATCCTCTGTTGGCAGAAATGTATTTCCTGAAATCGGCAGAAGCCAACGTCGCGGAAAACGGGTGGCTGCAACGCGCCTGGGTTTTCCTCGCGGTCGCGGGCGTCCTAGGTGGCGCGTTGGCTTACCGCTCCCAGCCGAGCGTTGCCGGATCATCTTCCACACGCGCGGGGCCGCTACTCTTCTTGCTGGTTCCCTTACCGTTTTACGCGCTGTCGGTGGCATACGGCGGCGTTCCTATCTTCGTCCCCGCCTGGTGGCCGTTCACCCATTACAACGTTCGCTATGGATTGCAGCTGCTGCCAGCGTTCGCGGCAGCGCTGGCGATGTTCGTACATTTAGCGGTGAGGTCGGAAGGATGGAAGCCGCGCGTGCGTCTGGCGTGCGTGCTGGGACTGTTCGCGTTTGTGATCGCAAGTTATGCCTCGATCTGGCGCGCCGGGCCAGTCTCTCTGATCGAAGCCCAGGTCAACATGCGCACCCGGACTCAATTCGAAAAGGAACTCGCGGTCTGGCTGCAAAAGCTGCCGTCGGATTCCACCCTGCTCATGTACGTGGGCGACCATGTGGGCGCGTTGCAGCAAGCTGGGATTCCGCTTCGCCGCGTCATCAACGAAGGCAACCACCGCACCTGGAAACAGCCCGCCGATCCCAATGGTTTGTGGGAGCATGCTCTGGCCGATCCGGCGCGAAATGCGGACTACGTGATCGCTTTCGAAGGCGACAGCGTGTGGCAAGCGGTGCAGGGTCGCCATCTCCCCGAAATTGTCGAGATTCACGTTACCGGGCAGGCGCGCGCCATCGTTTACCGCGCGCGGTAATCACGCAGGTAAACGCTGAAGCCGGCAATTCGGGTGATAGAATCCGGCCATCGGAAACCTGCTTCGGGCAGCGTGAAATCTCATGAACTGGCAATATTTCGTCGATTTGCTGCGCCGGGAGATGGCGAGCGGAGTGGTTGGCAGTTCGCTCACGCGTCTGGTATTGGCGGCGATTCTGGGCGGTATCATCGGCCTGGAGCGCGAATTCAGACACCGCGCCGCCGGGCTGCGTACCAACATGTTCATTTGTTTCGGCGCGGCGATGTTCACGGTACTTTCTCAGCGGCTGGCAGGCGTGCCCTCGGATTCCGCCCGCATTGCGGCGCAGATCATCCCGGGCATCGGCTTCATCGGCGCCGGTTCGATTCTGCATACCCGCGGCCTCACCACCGGCTTGACCACGGCGGCCACGCTGTTCGTAGTCGCCTCGGTCGGAATGGCTGCGGGAGGCGGCCTTTACCTGACCGCTGTCTTCGCCACCGGACTGGTGTTGCTCGCGCTCTTTTTTCTCGGCCACTTCGAAGAAACATTTAATCTCAAGCTGCTGATGACCAGCTACGAAGTCACCGGAGCCAGCGTCGAAGAAATCAGCAACGAAGTTAACCGCATTCTGGAGAGTTACCACCAGCTGATGAAAAACACAGTCAGCGCGAACACCGGCCAGCACGTCCGCCTGCAATTCGACGTTTCAGGCTGCAACCGCGAGCAGAAGCAACTACTCCAGAAATTGAAAGCGTCGACCGTGCTGCTCGGCGTGACCTCGCTCGGCCGGGTGGACCACGAGTGAGTACGGACGTCCGCACCATTCCATTTGTAAAGGCCAGCGCCTGCGGCAACGATTTTCTTTTGATCGACGGCGCGCTGGCTCCGCAGGATGTTGCGGCGTTTACGCGGCGCATCTGTGACCGCCACGACGGAGTTGGCGCCGACGGAGTGGAGTGGATGGTTCCACACTTTACCGCTGACGTGGAAATCCGCTTGATCAATGCCGACGGCTCCGCGGCGGAGATTTCCGGCAATGGCACGCGTTGCGTAGCGGCCTATGTTTGCGCCCAGTTAGGAAAAGAACGGATTTCAATTCTGACCGGCGCAGGAATGAAGATCTGCCAGCTGATCTCGCGCCGAGATTCCGAGTATGAGTTTGAAGTCGAGATGGGTGAGGCGGTCGTCCAAGACGAACTCGCGCTCAAAGTGCCTAACGGAGAAGTGCGAGGCATTCCTGTGTCGATGGGCAACCCGCACTTTGTCACCTTCGTCTCTGAGTTCAAAACCAACTGGCAGTCGCAAGCTGCGGAAATCCAGCGCAACCCGCACTTTCAGCAAGGCGTAAACGTGGAACTTGTCGCGGTCGACAGCAAGTACGATTTGAGAGCGCGCTTTTTTGAACGCGGCGTCGGAGAAACACAGTCGTCCGGCACCGGCTCCTGCGCCTTGGCAGTCGCTGCGATGGCGACGCGGCGGGCGGTTTCGCCGGTAAAGGTCCACGCACCCGGCGGGATTCAGACGGTCCGTACGAATGGAAATAAAGTTTTTCTGCGCGGTCCGGCGCGGCTGGTGTGCCGGGGAGAATTCCTGGTGAGTTAAGTCCCCGGCTCGTGCTGATCCGCTTCATCGCGCATAGCAGCTTTGAGAACCACCCATGTCTTCTGCGTATCTTCGGTCAGTTAAAGGTCAGCCCGTGAAGCCACCCGCCCTTCGCCCCGGCGATACTGTGGGCATTGTCGCCCCCGCCAGCAACGTCCAACGGGCTGACTTGGAAGCGGGCTGCGGGGCGCTGCGGCGGGCGGGATACATCCCGTTCTATTTCGATTCGATTCTGGAGAAGGACCTTTATTTTGCCGGTTCGGTCGATCG